>Ga0213828_1000049_pt1 | contig 219971 bp, 190 predicted proteins | sample MC6MC0897MG_FD_180664 | JGI IMG/M metagenome (GOLD analysis project Ga0213828, IMG submission 180664) | Enriched soil aggregate microbial communities from Iowa State University, Ames, United States - MC6-MC0897-MG | ecosystem: Environmental > Terrestrial > Soil > Unclassified | place: USA...
AGGAGGTCAGGCCGTTGCCCGCCAGCGACGGGTCATAGACCCAGCCACGCAGGCTGCCGGGGTTGGCCTGGGTGTTGGGCGACGCGCCCTGGAAGCTGCCGTTGACCACCTGGTACTGGCCCTGGGCGTTGCGCTGGCGCTGCACCCAGCCCAGCACCTGGGCATCGGCAGCGCCGGAGGACAGCACTGGCGACCACAGGGTATTGCCGTTCTGGATGATCGGCGTGGCACGGCCGGCGGAGTACTTGCCGTGGTCGACCAGGTCCTGGGTGGCGCGGTTCCAGCCGTGGGTGATGTTGTAGTCGTAGTAGTCATCGTAGGCGGCGTTCCAGTCGACCCGAAGGTTGTCGTTGCGCCAGGCGAGGGCACCGTAGAAGGCGTCGAAGTTGTTCTCGACGTTGTCGTAGAAGTCTTCCTGGCGCTGGCGGGTGATGCTCACCCGGTAAGCCAGGTTGTCCGTCAGCGGGCCGGTGTTGTCGATGCTGAACTTGGTGGCATCGCGTGATTCGCCATCGGGGATCCAGCTGCCGATTTCGCCGCTGAGCTTGGTGCGGAAACGGTTGAAGTCAGGCTTCTTGCTCAGGTAGTTGACGTAGCCGCCACTGCCGCTGACCGAGCCGTAGGTCACCGACGAAGGCCCGGCGACGATGTCGGCGCCTTCGTACGCGTTGAAGTTGGCCGGGTGGCGCACGCCGTAGGCGCGCTGGCCATCCTGGAACACCTCGGTGTTCTGCCCGCGCATCTGCGGGGCGATGCCGGCGTTCTGGCCACCGCCGCGGGTGATGCCGGGGGCGTACTTGACCAGGTCGTCGGAACTGCGGATCGGGTCGTTGGCCAGTTGTTCGGCATTGATCTGGGTGACCGAGCGCGGGGTGTCCAGCACCTTGGCTTCCAGGCCGCCGTAGATCGAGGCTGGTGGGCGGGTGGGCAGGGCGTCGTCGTCGGCCTGTTCGGCCTGCACGGTGACGGTTTGCAGTTGGGTATCTTCGGCGTGGGCTGGCGGCAGGCTGCCGGCCAGAATGGCCAGCGCCAGGGCGCTGGGCTGGAATTTGGGGTGCAGCAAGGTAACGCGGGGCATTGGCTGGGCCTCGTTCAATAGTAAGAATGTGGGAGAAACGAGGGCGCAGCCGCGCCTGCGGTTGGTTTGTTTTTTGTGTTGCCTGTCCCGGCCCTATCGCCGGCAAGCCAGCTCCCACAGGGACTGCATGGGCTTGAAGGCTGGCGCTATCCCTGTGGGAGCTGGCTTGCCGGCGATAGGGCCGGGACAGGCGGTAGAGGGCCTGCAGGTCAACTTCTGAGCCACAAGCTCTCGAACCGCCAGGTGCTGAACAGCGACTGCTCGGCCTGCGCGCCACCCACGCGGGTGCTGACGCCATCGAGCAGGTCGGCAAAGCCCCAGATCAGCATGCCGCCGCGCTCGTACTGGATACGTTGCGCCCGGTGCACCAGCGCCTTGCGTTGCGCAAGGTCCGGCTGGGCCATGGCGCCAAGGAAGGCCTCGTTGAATTCGCGGTCGTGAAAGTGGGTCTTGTTGGCCACCGCGAACGGCGCATCGGTGTGGATGGCGCTGGCCAGGAACGGCGCACCGATGCTGCCGCCGGTACTCAAGGTCCATTCGTCGCGCTGCGGTCCCTGGAAGGTGGCCAGGTCGACCTGGCGCACGTTGAGTGTCACGCCGACGCGCCGGGCCTGTTCGGCCAGCACCAGGGCCGAAGCCAACCCCGGTCCAGGGGTGGTCACCAGTTCCACCTGCAACTGTTCATGGCCGGCTTCGCGCAGCAATTGCACTGCGCGCTGTGGGTCATAGGGGCGCGGGCCGATGCTGTGGTCGAAGGTTGGGTCGAATGGTGCATACAGGTCGTTGGCCACCCGGCCTTGGCCATTCAGCGCACGGCGTACCAGCTCCTCACGGTCGGCCAGCAGGCGGAACGCCTCGCGCACACGCGGATCGTCGAACGGCGCCTTGGCGGTGTTCATGTCGAACGACAGCCAGTTGCCGCTCACCGATTTCAGCAACCGTAACCGTGGATCGGCCTGCAGCACCTGCAGGTGTTCGGTGGACATGACGTTGGCCATGTCGATCTGCCCCGCACGCAACGCCGCCAGGCGGCCGGTCTGGTCCTTGAAGTCGATGATCTCCAGTTCATCGGCATACGGTTTGCCAGGCTTGTAGTAATTGTCGAAGCGGGTAAACAACGAGCGCTGGCCTGGGGTGAAGCTTTTCAGTTTGTACGGCCCGGCGCCGACCGGGTTGGTCACCGGGTGGTAGTCCACCGGCACGATGCCGCCGAAGTTGACCCAGGTTTCCGGCAGTGGCAGGTAGCTGCGCCCCTCGCGAAAGCCCAGGCGCACGGTACGCTCATCCAGCTTGACCAGGTTGTCGCGGTCCACCCAGTGCAGCAGCGCCGCATAGGGCGAGGCCAGCTGCGGGTCGGTGAGGCGGCGGATGGAGAAGATCAAATCGTCGGCGTCGATGGTCTTGCCGTGGTGGAACTCCAGCCCCGGCTTCAGGCGCAAGGTCCAGCTGCTGGCGTTGGCATTGGGCTCGGCGAACTCGGCCAAGGCCAGGCGCGGCTGCATCTGCTCGTCCCACTCCCACAGCTTGCTGTACAAGGCAAAGCCACGCACGATGCCGCTGCCGACAGGCTTGTGGGCGTCGAGGTTGCCGCTCTGGCTGCCGTCGATGATACCCAGGCGCAGGCGCCCGCCATGGCGGGGCTCGTCGGCCACGGCAGGGTTCGGGCTGTCGGCGGGGCCGCAGCCGGCCAGCAGCCCGCCGGCCAGTACGCCGGCGTGGCCGAGAAAGCTGCGCCGGCTCAGTGGGTAACCGTCCCTGGCCATGGCGTCAGGCTCCGTTGCTGGCGTGCAGTGGCAAGGGTGCGGCTATCGGGCGGGCAAGGGCTGCACGCTGCTCACGAAAGTGCGGCAGGATGTGCTCACCGATACGGTAGGCTTCTTCCAGGTGCGGGTAGCCGGCAAGGAAGAACAGATCGACACCGATGCCGTGGTACTCGCGGATACGCGCCACCACGTTGGCGTAGCTGCCCACCAGCGCGCAGCCCGGCGGGATGCCGATGTAGCCGAAGCCGGTCCACACGTTGGGGTGGATGAAGAAGTCGTCGAAGGCCTGTTGCTCGTCCTTGTCGTTGTAGTCATGCTCGTAGCTCAGCTTGCGCGCCGTGCGCAGGCCGGCGTGGGCGGCGCGCGCCTTGACCGTGCCCTTGGCCACGCCTTCGTCGAAGAACCGCTTGGCCTCGGCCAGTGCTGCGTCTTCGGTTTCGCGGGCGATCACATCGATGGACAAACCGAAGCGAATATCGGTGCGGCCCCACTTCAGCGCGCGGGCGCGGATATCTGCGATCAGCGCAGCAATCTCGTCCGGGTGTTCAGCGCGCATCAGGTAGAAGTCGGCGTGCTTGGCGGCGAACTCCCGTGCTGCCACCGACGAGCCGGCCGTGCAGATCAGCGGCAGCTCGGCCTTTTTCAGCGGGCCGCGCAGGCCACCGCCTTCGGCGCGGTAGTAGGTGCCTTGGTAATGGAACTGCTCGTGGTGCCAGTAGCCGCGCACCACGTCCATGAACTCGGTGGCGCGGGCATAGCGCTGGTCATGGTCTTCGAAGTCGCCGACCTGGCGCTGGATGGCATCCGAGCCGCCGTTGATGATGTTCCACACCAGGCGGTTGCCGGTGGCGCGCTGGTAGGTCGCGGCCTGCTGCACGGCCACCCAGGGGGTGTAGTGATAGGGTTGGAACGCGGTGACGAACTTCAGCGAGCGGGTTTCCCGGGCCAGTAGCGAGCACACCGTCCACGGCTCTTCGCCAGTTGGGGCATTGACCATCAGCGCGCCGCCAAAGCCGTTTATTTCTGCGGCACGGGCGATCTGGCCGAGGTAGTCGATATAGGTGAAGTGGTCACCCACGGCAAACCCCGACACCGCACCGGTGCTGGGCCCGCCCGCATGCCAGTCGCCGCGGTTGCGCGGGTCGCCGGGGAGAAACTGGGTTTCGCCATGCAGGGGCAGGCGGGTAAAGAATTCGATGCTCATGGGCTGGCCTCCTTACTGGACGCTTGGGCTGCAATTGGGGGTGACCGGCTGGTCGCTGATGACCTGGCGCGCGAACGGGATGGAGTCCTTCAGCGACGCATTCACCGTTTCGCTATGGCCCAGGCCCTTGTAGAGGTGGCCCTGCACCACCGAGCCGGCTTTGCAGGCATCCTGCATCAGCGCGACCTGAGTGGTGGCAGCGGGGGTCTTGTCCTCGGCGCCGGTGCCAATGAAGATCGGCTGGGCAAGCTTCAGGGTCGGGTACGACACCTGCGCCAGCCATGGCTTGAGCTGGTCGCCCTTGTAGTCTTTCTTGGCGTTGGCCGGGGTAAGGCCGGTACCGACCACGTCGCTGACCAATGCTGACAGGCAACTGGTACGCGCTTGCTCGAACAGCGGCAGGGCCTTGTCGGTGTAGAAGTCGCGCGGGTCGATGCTCGGGTCATACTGCTGTGCGGCCAGCAGGGTATAGAAGCCGTAGGCCAGGGCCGGGTCGACCTTGTCCTGGTCCTGTACGCCCACATTCTTCGCGCCCACGGTGTAGATCACACCCGTGCCGATACTGCCCTTGACGCCCAGCTTGGGCGCGTAAGTCGCCGCATAGGCTCCGGCGGCAAAGGCCCCGGCACCCCCTTGCGACTGGCCAATGATCAACACCTTGTCGGCCAGCCCCGGCACGCCGGCGACCACGGCCTTGGCCGCATCGAGTATGCCGTAGGCGGCCATGCGGTTGTTCAGCAGCGGGTGGCCGCCCGGCACACCCAGGCCCTGATAGTCAGTGGCGACAATGGCATAGCCCTCATCGAGCCAGCGATTGAGGTATTGCACGTCGCGATAGCTGCGGCCTGCCCAGGACGGCGCGCAGATATCCGCCACACCGACGGTGCCATGGCCCCAGCTGGCGACCGGCCAGCCGCCCGCTGGTGCCTTGCCTTTGGGGATGAACAGCGCACCGGAAACCACGATTGGGGTCTTGCCATCGATACCATCTAGCGAGGTGTAGAGGAGGCGTTGCGCGCTGGCGGCATTGGGCAGGCTGAGCGCTTGCTCCAGCGGTTCGCTGCGCAGCAGTTTGCCGGGGGTAGCGGGGATGGCCTTGGTCCAGGTGTAGAAGGCCGACACACGACCATCGCCCTGTTGCGGGTCTGGTTTGGGGGCGTAGGTTTCGGCGGCCATGGCGCCGATGGACAGGGCCAGGGCGCTGAGACCGAAGATGAGCGAAGCAGGCAGTTTCATGGGAAAGTCTCTCAAGGGTGTTGGCTGATCTGGGCGTCGAAGGATGGCCAGTAGTGGGTCAGTTGCAGGTCGATCAACGCCTGGCGGGTGAAGCCCGTGGCCAGGTCGCTGGTAATGTCGTAGGGGGTGCGGATCAGCCGGTTGGCCAAGGCGTACTGGCCAAGGGCGTCGTAGTGGGCCTTGAGCTGGGCATCGCTTTTCGGTGCCCAGCGCGCCTTCCAGGCCACCGGGTCGTCCTGGTCGTCACGGCGCAGCACGCTTTCGCTGACGCCGGCGCGCGAAGACAGCGCGTAGTAGGCGTCGCGGTTGTGCTCCTGGGAGATCCACCAGGCCGCGCGCACCCAGGCGGTGGCCACCAATTGCGTCAGGTCGGCGTGCTGCTGCACGAAGCGGTCAGTGCCCCAGAGGTCGGAGACCAGCCGCCAGTCGTTGGCGCCTTGTTTGGTCGACCAGAGGATGCGCGCCACGCCTTTGTCTTCCAGGGCGTAGGCTTCGTTGAGCAGCACGGCGGCATCCACTTTACCGGCAGACACCGCAGCGGCACCGACCTGCGGGTTGAGGTTGGCGATCTTGAAGTCGCTCAGTTGCAGGCCCTGGCTCTGCAGGAAATTGCTGAAGGCGAACTCCCATGGCCGGCCGCGGTGCAGCGCCAGGCGTTTGCCCTTGAGGTCCTGGATGCTGCGTGCCGTGGAGTTGCTCGGCACCACCAGGTAGATGTTGTTGCCGCTGCCGCCCGGCACCACCAGCTTGCCCGGCACCTGGCCGGCACCGGCGATGACCGAGGGCAGGTCGCCGCGCACGGCAAAGTCCAGGCTGTCGTTGCTGAAACCTTCGTTGATCTGCGGCCCGGCGCCGGCATGGGGCAGGGCGGTCCATTGCAGTTTCACGCCGCGGGCGGCCAGTTGCTGTTCCAGCCAGCCTTCTTCGATCACCCGCCCAGGGATGCCACCGAACACCGGCGCGCCGCCCTGGGTGAAGGCGACGATGGCGATGCGCACCGCCGCCGGTGGCTCGGCTGCCAGCGCAGCCAGGCTGAGGAACAGGCCGCCCAGCAGGGCGAGGGCGTGACGCCAGGGATTGTTCATGTGCAGCTCCAGGCAAAGGTTTCTACAGGCCAGGAGCGAAATGCATGCCAGCATGTTGTAAGGTGGCTACAGCCCTTTATCTACAGGGCCTCCAGCCAAAGGGAAGTGGGCGTGAAGGGCAGGGACTGCTGATCGGCGGGCAGGGCAGTGCTGGCGGATTGCTGCTGTAGCAGCAGTCGATTGCTGAAAAATCGAATATTTCCAATTCGAATATTCAAATGCTAATTAATAATTTTTTGATCTAATTTGTTTCATGCACTATGGGCCTGCGCGTCAACTGCCAGGAATGCCCCCATGTCGCTGATCACCCACCCAAATGCCCGCGAGCTGACCAAGTCGGTACGCGCCACTGTGCTCGTGTTCAAGGACCCGCGCTCCCAGGAGCTGCTCAGCCGCATCGAGCGCCTGGCGCCCAGCGAGGCCAATACCCTGATCATCGGCGAAACCGGCACCGGCAAGGAGCTCGTCGCCCGGCATATCCACCACCTTAGCCGCCGCGGGCGTGAGCCATTCGTGGCGGTGAACTGCGGCGCCTTTGCCGAAACCCTGGTGGAGAGCGAGTTGTTCGGCCACGAGAAAGGCGCTTTCACGGGCGCTACCAGCAACAAGGCAGGCTGGTTCGAGGCGGCCAATGGCGGCACACTGTTCCTCGACGAAATCGGCGACCTGCCGTTGAACATGCAGGTGAAGTTGTTGCGCGTGCTGCAGGAGCGTGAGGTGGTGCGCCTGGGCTCACGTACGCCGATACCGATCAACGTGCGGCTGGTGGCGGCAACCAACGTCAACCTGGCTGATGCGGTGGTGGCAGGGCATTTTCGAGAGGATTTGTTCTACCGCCTGCACGTCGCAACGATACGCCTGCCGCCCTTGCGTGAGCGGCCAGGAGACATCCTGCCGCTGGCGGAATTCTTCATCGAAGAACATTGCCGACGGCTGGGTTACGAACGGGCAGCGCTGAGCCCGGATGCCGAGCGCAAGTTGCTGGCGCATAGCTGGCCGGGCAACATCCGCGAGCTGGAAAATGCCATTCACCATGCGTTGCTGGTGTGCCGGTATCAGGTGGTGGCACCGGCGGACCTGCACTTGGTCGATATCCGGCCACAGCTGGCGGCGCCTGTTGCACAGGCTTACTTGCCGGCAGCCAGCGCGGCACCGCCGGAATTGGAAAGCGCTTTGCTGGCGCTATTCGAGCAGAATGTCCCGAACTTGTATGAGCATATCGAGGAGACTGTGTTCAGGGCGGCGTATCGGTATTGCCACGGCAATCAGCTGCAGACCGGGCGCTTGCTGAGCATCAGCCGCAATATCGTGCGGGCGCGGCTGGAGAAGATTGGCGAGCTGTCTAAGGCATGATGGCTGGATAGATCGTTGTTATCTCCAAATTGGTAGATGTATCTAGAGGCCATATTTTGCTTGGTGGAACTTGATCAGAGACTATCGGGGTCGCCGAAGAACATTTGGATTAGCCTCTAGGACGGTGTTTTCAGCTAAAAAAACTAGAAATATACCCGCAAAAATACCCTCGATACCCTCATATGGATCCGCGATCTAGAACGGCGATTTCCGAAAGGTGTCGGGGTAGCGCACACTGGACTTCAGTGTACCTCCGTGGCGGTATGGCCGGAAGCAAAGCCGTGCGTCGATCTAGAGCAATTTGTCACGAACGGCAGCTATCAGCTCAATGCCATCGGGCGCACCTGCATGCTGCCGTTTTGGTAGAGGATTGTGGTTCATCCTTGATCCTTCGGCATAGGACAGTTACTGCTGGTATGGCAGAGTAATGGCCCGTTCTGGTGGCGGCAATCTACCAAGCGATGTGGTCACCGCCACACCGGCAGTTACCAGCACAATTCACAGGAGTGCCCTATATTGTTCGTTCGCCTGATCAGTACCAGTCAGTAGTAGCCACAGTAGCCACTAAAGCCGCGCTTGGACGTCGCGGTAGCGTTCTGGGGAGAGGGCGTCGATGTACACTACACCCTGAGATCTCCAAGCCCATCCGGATGATCGTAAACTTGCGCAGTGGGGGTACGAACCCTTGGATGATCAAGGGGCTGCAAAAAAGGGCGAAGAAGAATCCTCAGATCGAGACTCAAGAGTGCGACCGCTTGCAGGCGTAGGTGATCGTAGGTGAAGCGAACCTGGTTGTAGGTAGCGCCTATCCTGGCGATAGGGGTGATGGCGTCCGCTTAAAAATACGCGGACACCATCGCCCTTAATGCTGGAGTTCGGAAGGTGAGTTCGCCGGACGCTTACCTTAAACCAGCGTACCTGTAACCACTAAAAAGCTACTGATAAGACTAATGCGACGCATATTCACTCCTGAGCGATCCCGCTCCGTTACGGGTTGGCTATTCTGCGTCGGGAGCCGAATGCTCCCGTATTGCTCGGGCGCCAACTGATAACTTCAAGTCGACAACCTGTGCGCCAGAAAGCGGATGTGGTCACAGGTTTATCATTTGAGCGCTCAGTCTCTCCTGTCGATTCAGGCAGGCGGGGAATGTGATGGTGCAGCATAACGTCTAGCGTTTCAGCGGCTCGTCATATCCGACCTACATCAGTTTTCTTGGACGTACATGAGCTGTCTGAAATCCTGTTCGACAGCTTTTCTGGCCTCATGCATTTCGTATTCCACTTTCTCGAACAGTTTTTGCAAGCTAGGCGTTTCCCCTTGTCCCAGTGACTCGCCTGAACGCATGGCTACTCTGGACTGATCCAATGTTTTTGCTGCTACGACATAAAAACTGGAGACCTTTTCTGAGGTTTTCCTTGAGAAATAGATTTTGTTTTTTTCGTAGCTTTCAACAAAGGCATCGAATTTTGGCAGTGCAATTTCATAGGCCTGTTGAATTGACGGTCGTTCTCTTCCGAAATAATCCGGGCGGATAGTGTCGTATATCGCTTTGTGAAGATCGACGAGAAGCTTGTAGCATTCATCAATGAACATAGCTCTTTTCTCGATCAGCTTGGCATGGCCCAGTTGCACCGCGTGACGTTCGATTTGTAATTCATGCTCGAGGCTCTGTGTCTGACGAGCATGTTCGGTTTTGAGCTGCTCTATGAAGATCTCGTTGCGGGCCTTCTCTTTCGAATTGATCCGGTCCCTCCAAACATTACCCAGCCATGCGGAAAAACCGGCAATGGTGACGCCGCTACTGATCAGGCCAGTTACAGAGTTGAAGAATTCACCCATGCTGCCTTGCTCTCTTGCGAAAATGGTTGAAAAAATAGCGCTTATCATACTTTCTTCGTCCCAGCGCCATGTCATGGATACGTCCGGCTGGAAGGCCGAGTCCGGAGGCAATTTATAAGATGGTTTGATTATTTTTTCAAAGGTGTTGATGTCTTTCGAGGCTGCGCGCAGGACGTCAATCCAGTCGCCAGCACTTTCAATCTTGCCTTTGAGTTGCAAACCACTGCGGACTTTTGAGTCAAAAGCGGGGCCGACGCGGCCATTGGTGACCAGCATGATTGCCTTGGAAATTCCGACTACTCTGGCCAGCCCGTGGCGTGGAGCCTTTCTCTTGCTAGCCGGTTTTTTGCGCTCGTAGGACAATCTTTCGAAATTATTCCACAGCTCATGCAGGGCATAAATGGATTGCGGGTTGAAGGAACCCGGGTTGGCCATGTCGAACCCACTCAGGATCTGAGCATAGGGCAGTGCCTGAGCAAAAAGGTCATCTATTGGTTGCAAGCTGCCTCATGGGAGGCAATGACGGGGCAAGGCCGAACATTGACCCAGGCGTCGCATTACCTCAGCGGCAAGTCCAAGGCCTTTACCGATAGGCGCCATTTGAAATAGATCGCCCCGGATGCCATCGTCACCGGGACGCCGAGCAAGACGAAGATATCGCTGATCGTCCATCTTCAACTGGTTATGATCGCGCCCGAACCTGCCCCTAGAATCGCTCCTATACGGCTGATGCCGAGTACTCAGCTGACGCTGGTTGCGCGGATTGGGCTCGATCCAGCGGTGGCTCTTCAGCGCAGTTGCTGAAGAGGTTTTTTCCGTCACACCGTTGTGACCGGTATAGTCGTGGCTCTCCCGTAGCTTAGCACCATGACCAGCGAACCTAGATGACCCTCGGTGCTCAAGTCCAGCACTTTTGGATCGATACAGTGGGAAGAGATCAACGATGGACAATGTTATGAAGAAAAGTATCCTAAGCATGTTGGTTCTGACCGCGCTTTCAGGTTGCGCGGCCACCCCTGGTGGCCCCAGAGAGGCGTCAGTCTCCTCACTCATGACGGCGCCGCATCTGTACCAGGGTCAGATCGATCCGTCTTCCGCGAGTGGTCCGAAGAAGCTCAAGGTGGGTGACTCCTACAACCAGCTGGCGGTCTTCAATCTACGCGCTTGTAACCTGGACGAGACCGAGTGCAAGGCTGGAAAAGGGAAGTTGCAGAGCAAGACAACCGTGGTGGGCTTGAGCAAGTCCGAGGCGATTGTCCGGATCGATCTCCTGCTTGACGTTGGCCACTCACAAACCGTGCAGGACGAGGTCAGCACCACCACCTACCAGCTCCAGGGCGCAGGCACCTTGATGGGCCAGTACACCAAATCTGAAACCATCAGTTTGGGGTACAACACTAACCGGCGTTTCGATCTGCCTTATGGCGTGGCCTTCAATGTTTGTGTTGGGGCGGGCGCCGATTCTGCGGGCGTTGAACCGAACGCTTGCCAGGGACTGCCACTGCGCTGACCGGCAGCTTCCGCGCTTCGAAGCGATCCCTGCCCATAGGAGCTGCCCCTCGGCGGACTTCATCGCCCTTATCCGAGTATGGTAGGTGGAGAGGTGGTGCCCCAAGGGGCGATATCCCGAAGGCGATCATGGCCTTGCAGAATGGTTTCGCAGCTAGAGGCGCTTGGTGGGCTTAGCCACGCGGATCCAGCAGATGAAGCACGGATCATTGATGAACATTTTTCGTCGATGGTTGGCTTAAACCTGCCGTTCCAGCAAAAGTGGACGTAGACATGTCTCCCTTTTTTACTTCGCCGGAGCGGAACATCAAGTCCATGGCACCGCCGCCAACGTGGCTGACGTGATGGAAGTTGCCCATCTGTTGCATGGTGACAGAGAATGTTGTCTGTGCTGATTCGAGTTACACCGGCGTAGAGAAGCGGCCTGAGCATGACGGTCGGCAGGTGATCTGGCAGACCGCAGCCCGCCAGACGCAGGTTTGAAAAAGTCAAAGCCCAGGCAAGGGCCAAGGTCGAACACCCATTTTGCGTCATCAAGCGGTAGTTCGGTTGCGTGAAAACTCATTTCCGCGGGTTGGTCAAGAACACGGCGCAACTGACAACGCTCTTTGCGTTGTCGAATCTGTGGATGGCCCGGCGGCTACTATTGAGCGTGACGGGAGAGGTGCGTCTGTGATGCAGAAAAACCAGAGGCGTCTCTGGTTTTTTGTGTAATGCGTGGCTGAAAAACCGGCTGCTTGAAATCAAGGAACGGATATCTGATGACTTGTTCGGTGCATCTCTAGTGATCTTCAGCATTAAAGAGCGATAGTGCCCAAACGTTCATGCAGGAGCTAAAGGAAAGTGATGAAATTTCACCAGAGTGAGCTTTTAGAAAGAGCAAGGAAGCGGGATCTGACCCATCCGACGATGAAGGCAGGGCTCGACGAAGGTCAATGGATAGATGCACTAGCTCGTTGCGGCAGGACCAACCCGCTTGACAGGTCTGTAGCTGAAGCGGCGTTCTGGGTCGCGCATCACTTGAACATGGTTCGAAACACTCGTGACCATTTCAAGCTAAGAAATGATGAAGAAATAAGTGTTAAGGATGTCATTCATTATCATATCGCAGCGGCTAATTACGCTTTCGCTCAGATTGTAGAGGAGCAGATTCAGAGGCGTAATGAGAATAGGGATTTACTCTTCGATAGCGAGATTAAGGCCGTGACTAATCTCACTCGCTATGGTTACAGTGCCAGCGCCTCGGAAGTAGTTATGACTCGGCTCGACAGTGCCAAAGGCGCGATTCATGATGCGATGGTTAACAAGCATAACTTAGAGGGTTGCCTCAAAAGCGGCAGTGATGATGCGTCAGGAATGGATAAGTCGTCATTTGTTGACAAGGAAGTTTATTGCAGCGAGTTGTATCATGGAGGGGCCGCGATCTGGCAAGATGTTCTATATGGCGATACGTTCTTTGCAAGACATCCACATGGAAGCGCTTTGGTGTTGTCAAAGCTCAATGATATGGGGGTGATGAGGGCGATATGTGATTTTCGAAGAGATCAGCATGCGGCAACAGAATTGTTGATGGTGAAAGATTTTGCTGATGGTCGAGTATTGTTGTTCGATAAGCGAATGCCGAAAGCTGTCATAAAATATGAAGGCGGCGCATCGCTTGAGTTTATGATGCTGAGTCAAGCGAATCATGATTTGAGGAAAGTCGTAGCGCATCGCTGGGCGGAAAATCTGGTTTGCATCGAGCCACATTTATTTGCATTATTAGATATTAAATGTCAGAACGAAAACTACTCGATAAGAGATGTTTTGCTGGTTTGGTTTCACCTCACTATCGTCGCCCATCAATTTATGGACCGGATTAGTAATAGAGTCAGGTCGAGGTCTCTCACTATACGACTTCAGTGAATGGTTCGATAGAACGGATCTCGTGTATGCTATCTCTCTGGTGGCGGAGATGGGGGTGTCTGTAGTCGAGTCAATCGTTAAGCTGCTTACTTACGAGGGCGCAAAGATCCAAGACGATCTTTGGTTGAAGCCTATCTTGCAAGTGGAAGGGCAGGTTGCTCTTGCCATGACAGCGTTGTGTTCCACGCGAATCAGACGAAATGTCGATATGTGGCTGCCATCGGTCGATCCGAATTCTCATAAGCGTGGTTTGCATTTTGAGCGGCATCTCGAATCGCAATTTCACGAGTGGAAGAGTGTAAATTCCGTGCTTGGAAGGCATTTGACTTGGACTGGAGCTTGTAAGCCTGCCTACGATAAGAGGACTGAAGAGATCGATCTGTCCTTCAGCTTTGGTGATGTGTTGGTTGTTGTAGAGGCCAGAAGTCGCCGGATTCCAATTACGCCGCTTGATTATTACAATGCTATTCATGAAAAAGAGAGCGGTATTTATAAGAAGGTGTATCAAGCAGAGCGAAAGGCAAGATTTGTTCAGGACAATTTAAGCGAGTTTGTTGCTGAGTTTTACCCTCACTTGCAAAGCCGCTTGGCTGACATAAAGGTATGTCCGCTTGTTATCATAAATGATCAGTTTCACGCCGGCTTTCCATGTGGTACGACACCGGTGCTTGATGAGCATTTGCTGGGTCAGTTTTTGGGCGATGGCAAGGTAAGCTTTTTAGGATATACCAAAGCCAGCGCCAAATTCTCCATCGTTTTGTATGAGAACTTGGCTCAAGCTGAAGCAATTTTCTGTGACTACGCTCTTCGTCCAACAATAATTGAGTCGTACGTCTTGACTCTCCGAGAGCATGTGAATGTCCAGCGGATCGCAGAGCACGAACCACCTCTGCACTGGTATAACTACGAAATTACCCTTCCTGCAAGCGAGAGCGAACTGAAGTCAGTGTTGAATCAGCTCAGTCTAGGTATTTTGGTTGAAAAGCCAGAGCCATAGATCGACCGTGAAGCCTACTCGCGAAGAGTTTTTGGAGTGGCGTCGTTTCATCGCTGAGCACTTCGACTCTGCATCGATTCAGCAGCGGTACGCCTACCAGGCGACGAATGCCGCGGAAGGCGCAAGCACCTATTTCGAGGTGGAGTCGAAGACGGGTAAGGCCAGGCTCCTGTAGTGGTCAACTGATCCCGGACACGGCTTTGAGTTTTTCTTCAGCTTTCGCCGGAGCCAGCCCATCGTTGAATTGATGGGGTCGGATCCAGTTGTAGTGATTCATCAAGTACTGGCTAATGTCTCGCTGAGCTTGCTGCCCGGTCAGGTAGCCCGTGGTCGGTATCCACTCTGATTTCAAGCTGCGAAATACTCGCTCCATCGGTGCATTATCCCAGCAGTTGCCTCGGCGGCTCATACTCTGGCGCATGCGGTAGCGCCACAGTCTCTGGCGGAACTGACGGCTGCCATATTGCGATCCCTGGTCAGAGTGGAACAGGAGTCCTTGAGGCTTTCCACGTTGTTCGTAGGCGACGTCCAGCGCTTTGACCACCAGGTCTCCATCCGGCTTTTCTGATAAGGCCCAGCCAACCACTCTGCGTGCGTAGAGATCCAGAACAACTGCCAGATAGTGCCATTTGCCCTGTGCCCAGACGTAAGTGATGTCTCCACACCAGACCTGATTTGGAGCTTCGACATCAAACGCTCGGTTCAAGGTATTCGGTATATCTGGCCGCTCCACTGTGGCCTTTTTGTACGCATGTGATCCTGGCTGCTTGCTGATCAACTCCAGCTCTCGCATCAGGCTGCGTACCTTGAACCGCCCGATTTGCTCCCCTCTTCTTGCATCATTGCCATGATGGTACGGCTGCCGGGCGCACATCGACCTCGCGTGAACAACTCATTCACTCGACTGCGCAACCGTAGTCGTTCAACGTCCGGAGTTCGCCTTCTGTGACGATGTGCGTAGTAACTTGAGCGAGTGACTTCGAACACTTCGCACAAACAATCAACGGGCTCATGGTCGCTGAGCTGGCGGATCAGCGCGTACGCTCGAGATCTTCCGACATCAAGAGCGCGGTAGCCTTTTTTAGTATCGATTTCTCGCGTTCAAGGCGCGTGATCCGGGCTTCCAACTCTTGGATTTTTTGCTGCTCTGGCGTCAGCGCTTTGCTGGCCGGCGTGATGCCGCCGCGCTCTTGCTGAAGCTGATTAACCCACCGACGCAGGGCCGATTCCACCAAGCCGAGCGAACGGGCCGCTTCGGCATGGCTGTAGCCTTGATCGAGCACCAGGCAGGCGGCCTCGCGCTTGAACTCAGGGGTAAACGTACGGCGTTGCTTGGTCATCGGACACCTCTCTGTGGCGAGCATTCTCGCCTAAATAGGTGTCCGGGGTTAGTAGACCACTACAGCCAACGCGTAACGCTGGAAAAACGTAATGAAGGTTCTAGGAGGGGGGATCCGACTCTCGACCTCGGCCTTGTTTCGCTATCCTATCTGGTCGCAAATGATAGGGAATATCGCTGTGAAAATTGCTGATTTCATTGACAACGGTGAATCTCGATGCAGGAGGCTGTTGGGCCTTCGATTGGGGGTATCCTTTTCTAACCATCCAAAGCATGCCCTCAAATATGCCCCAAATGCAGCAATTAGCTGGAAGTAAATGGCTATTCGAGGCTGGAAAAAGGCAGAAGTTATCAGCTAATAAGCATGCGCGAAGCCCCTAAAGACTCTCAGGATCCCCAAAGAACATCTGTATCCGCGACCTCAACCACCGCTCCGCCGGATCATTATCCTGCGCCCCGCGCCAGGCCATGTGCAGCTCAAAGCTGCGCACTTCCAGCGGCAGATCCTCGGCCCGCAGGCCGCCCGCTGCCGTGAGCGCATCGGCGGTGTAATCCGGCACGGTGGCAACGATATCCGTCCCTGCCAGCAAGCTCCCCAAGCCGTTGAACTGTGGCACGGCCAGCACCACATGGCGCTTGCGGCCGATTTCCTCCAGCGCCTCGTCGATGAACCCGGACAGGTCGCCGGCGAACGACACCAGCGCGTGGGGCCGGGCGCAGAAGTCGTCCAGGGTGATGTTGCCGGGCATGCTGTCGGCGCGTAGCAGCTTGGGCATGCTGCGGCGCAGTACCTTGCGCTTGGCGTTGGCCGGCAGGTCGCTGGTGTAGCTCACGCCCACCGAGATTTCGCCGGAGGCCAGCAGGGTGGGCATCAGCAGGTAGTTGACCCGGCGCACCACCAGCACGATGCCGGGCGCCTCGGCGCGGATGCGCTTGAGCAACTGGGGCAGCAGGGCGAACTCGGCATCGTCCGACAGGCCGATGCGGAACACTGCGTTGCTGGTGGCCGGGTCGAACTCGGCGGCGCGGCTGACGGCGGTGGAGATCGAGTCCAGCGCCGGCGACAGCAGGGCGAAGATTTCGTGGGCGCGCGCCGACGGCTCCATGCTGCGTCCGGTGCGCACGAACAGTGGGTCGTCGAACAGGTTGCGCAGGCGCGACAGCGCGGCGCTGATCGCCGGCTGGCCGAGGAACAGTTTCTCGGCGGCGCGGGTCACGCTGCGTTCGTGCATCAGCGTCTCGAACACGATCAGCAGGTTGAGGTCTACGCGACGCAAGTCGTTACGATTCATTCGATGCGGCTCGCCTGAAGTGGGGCAGGGGTGAATCTTAAGGCCAAAGGCTGGTACCCTGCACCGATTTCCGGGTGCCAATGCACAGATTTGTCAGGGGCCCAATCAATGACAGGCATGTCGACTATTAACAGCCACTGATGGTCCAACCGTGAAAGCCCGGATAAAGTCCGTGGTAATACGAGATTCACAAAGGCGAGGTATGCGATGTCCCGCATGATCCGTTTCCACAAGTTCGGCCAGGCCGATGTGCTCCGTTGCGAGGAGCAGGCCGAACCGTCCCCGACCACCGGCGAGGTGCAGATCCGCGTCGAGGCGATCGGCATCAGCTGGTACGACGTGCTCTGGCGGCAGAACCTGGCGCCGTCCCAGGCGCGGCTGCCGGCGGGTATCGGCCATGAGATGGCCGGCGTGGTCACCGCGGTCGGCGAGGGCGTGGACGATATCGCGGTGGGCGACCGGGTCGCCAGCTTCCCGGCCACCAGCCCCAACGACCATCCGGTCTACGGTGACGTGATCGTGCTGCCGCGCAGCGCCATCACCCGTTACCCTGACGTGCTGACCCCGATCGAGGCCAGCGTGCACTACACCCCGCTGCTGATCGCCTACTTCGCCTATGTCGACCTGGCCCGGGCCAAGGCCGGGCAGACCGCGCTGGTCACCGACGCCAGCCACTGCGCCGGGCCGGCCTTCGTGCAGCTGGGCAAGGCCCTGGGGTTGAAGGTGTTCGCCGCCACCAAGGAACCCGAGCAGCGTGAATACCTGCTGGGCCTGGGCGCGGACAAGGTGATCGTCACCGAGGAGCAGGACCTGCTGATGCAGATCGGCAAGTACACCGATGGCCGTGGCGTGGACATGGTCCTCGACGGCATGGGCGGCCCGCAGATGTCGCTGCTCGGCGATGTCCTGGCGCCGCGCGGCAGCCTGGTGCTGTATGGCCTGCAGGGCGGCAACCAGACGCCGTTCCCGGCCTGCGCGGCGTTCCAGAAGAACATCCAGTTCCATGTGCACTGCATCGGCAACTTCACCGGCAAGCCGGAGCTGGGCATCGCCCAGGACCAGGTGGCGTTGCAACGGGCCTTGCGCGACATCAACCAGTTCACCGCCGACCAGCTGCTGACACCGCAGATCATCAAGGTGTACCCGTTCGAGCAGGTGGTCGAGGCGCACCGGCATATGGACGCCTGCCCTTGCGGTGGACGGGTGGTGCTGGACATGGGCGGGCAGGGCTGACGCTGCTGACGCCAGCGCCGGGCAAGCCCGCTTCTACCGCCGTGGCATGACGCCCGCCCTGTAGGGGCGGGCTTTGGTTCGTGGCCTCACTGCCAAACATTGCTAATTTTCTTACCCGGTTTTGGGAAGTTTCCTTCAAGCTCGGTCAGCTATTCATCTGCCAGAATCGGACTTCAATTCGAAGCCGTCAGGGAGATGGAGCGATAGCATGACCGAGACCCACGACCAAGCCATGCACTATATCTACCAGCAGGTCCTGCAGCGCCTGCTGGAGCACATGAGCCAGGCCCAGCGCGCCTCGGTGCAGTTGCTGGTCCAGCGCCTGCTGGTCATTGCTGGCGGCCAGGAATACATCGGCAACCTGCGGGTACTGGCCCTGCACGGCGTGGACCGACGCAGCGCGCATCTGCTGGCCTGCCTGCGCGCCGCGCAACTGAGTATCGCCATTCGCCACGCCGCCACCTTCCGCCTGCGGGTGCTGGCGGCCCGCCTGCCCACCCTCGACGACACCGCCCTGGCCCTTCACGACCGTTGCTTCAGCGCACTGTTCCTGCACGATGATCCGCGGGTGGAGCTGTTGCGCGCCGATGGCGGGCAGCTTGGCCCATTTGGTGCCCGACAGGCCTGTTCGGCCGAACAATTGGCCGCCGCGGGTAACGCCTGGCTGCTGTTCGGGCACCTCGCCGGTGGGCAGCCCGGGGCTTTGCTCGGCGCCAGGGGGTATCTGGATGTGGGGGCCAGCCTTGGGCAGGTGCTGGGCGGGCAAGACGGCGAGCAGCTCCTGGTCAGCGCCGCGCCGCTTGCCCAGCGCCACCGTCTGCTGGCCTGGGGGCGGCGTTGCCTGCGCCATAGCGGGGAGGTCGCGCACACCGTGACACCCCACAGCGTCCTGGCCGCCGGTGTCGAACAGCTGCACCAGATACTGTCTGACCCTTGGCAGTCGCCGGCAGCGCCCATGCGCGATCAGCCCTGGGGCGATACCCACCTGATGACGGTGGAGGATCTGCTGCGCCATCCCGACGACGGCGGGCACCTTGACCGCATGCTCGGGCGGGAGGAGGCGCAGGCCTGGCATGCCCAGGGGCCGGCAGGGTTGTTCGACCCTTTGCCGCTGGCCCACCTGCATGGCCTCAAGGCGCAGTACCTCGAGCAGCGTACCTACCGCGAGGGCGCGCAGGCGTTCTACCAGCGTTTGCGCCAGCCGGCGGTGGCCTGGCCGCAGGGGCGGGCCTTGCGCGACGAGGCCCAGGCGCGACTGCTTGCGGCCTATGGCGTCAATGAAGCGCAATTGGTCTGCCAGTTGTTCACCCCCTTCGACGCGCAGGGGCACAACCTCGAAGCCTTCGTGCTGCGCTGCCATCCCGGTATGCGCGTGGCGTTGCCATACCTGCACCGTGCCCTGCAGGGCCAGCCTTGTCCGGAGCCTGTCAGCCAGTGGCTGGTGGATACCAGCGGCCTGCAGCTCGCGCAGTTGCGGGCGCTGTACGCCGGCACGCTCGGCAGCCAGGCACGGCGCCTGTACCAGTTACTGGGGCGGCGCGACCTGTGGCTGCGGCCGCTGCCGGCCGGTTCGTGGAGCAGCGCGTGACCGTTGATCCAGCGCACTTGCCCCAGTAGGCGGTCTGTATGTATAACCAGTGCTTGTTCCCCAGCGCCCGACTTGCACCGTGATCGCTCATTCTGTCGATGATCCCTTGTACTACCTGTATAACTTCCGTCAGGTCCTGAGCTGGGTGGGGCAACGCTACGCCGACCTGCTGGACCACGACGAGCATGCTTTCATCGAAGCGTTCAGCGAGCTGCCGGTATCCGCGCAGGCCTTGCTGGTACGGATGGTCATGCGCAAGGGCGAGTGGTTTCGCAGGGACAAGCTCGACTACGCCGAGATCGGTGATACCGACGCGGCCCTGGTACCGTTGCTGGCTTTGGACTGGGTAGCAGCCGACGCACCGCTGGCCGTCGAGCAATTGTGGGCTTTGCTGCGCAAGGACGAACTGGTCGGGCTTTTCACCGGGAAAATTCCCCGGCCTCGGGCCAGCAAGGCCGAATTGCTGGAACAGTTGCAGGCACTCGAGCTGGCGCCCAGGCCCCTGGCACAGTGGTGCCCCGATTTCCCGACGCTGATCCTGCACTGGAGCCGGCAGCCATTATGCGACCGGCTGCGGCTGTTGTTCTTTGGCAACCTGTACCAGAGCTGGTCCGATTTCGTGCTGGCCGACCTGGGCGTGTTCCGTTACGAACAGGTGGCGTTCAGCGCCGACTCGCGGGCCTTGCGCCAGCGTAGCGAGGTCGACCTGGCCATGGCCCTGCACCAGTGCGCCGAGCGCCTCGAGCAGGGCGCCGCGCCCGCCGAACTGCTCGCGGCACTCGCGGGCCTTGACCACAGCAACCCCTGGTTGGTCCGTCGTCGGGCGCGGCTGCTGTTCAGCATCGGCCAGCAATGCGAGCGTGCTGGCGACTGGGACCTGGCGTTGCAGGTCTATGCCGACTGCGCCCACCCCGAGGCGCGCATCCGCCAGGTCCGGGTATACGAGCGCAGCGAGCAGTGGCAGCCGGCACTCGCATTGGCCCAGGCCATGGCCCAGGCGCCTGCCAACGCGTTGGAATGCCAGGCGTTGGAGCGCATGTTGCCACGGTTGGCGCGCAAGCTCGGCGGCCCGCCACAACCGCGTCGGCGCACGAGCGCGGTCACGCTCATCGAGCTGGAACTGCCGGCCGCGATGGCGGCACTGGGGGTGGAAGAGGCGGTGCGTCTGTATCTGGAGCAGCAGGGCGGGGCTGTCCACTACGTCGAGAACACCCTGTTCAACAGCCTGTTCGGCCTGCTGTGCTGGGAGGCGATCTTCGCACCGGTACCAGGTGCTTTCTTCAACCCATTCCAGGCCGGGCCCCAGGACCTGCATGACACGGACTTCCAACTGCGCCGCGCCGAGCTGTTCGCAACCTGCCTGGGCCGGCTCGACGATGGCAGTCACCGTGAGGCCATTCGGGCCTGCCATGCGGCCAAGCAAGGCCTGCAGTCGCCGTTTGTGTTCTGGCAGATGCTCGATGAGCCACTGCTCGAACAGGCACTCGAGCACCTGCCGCCCGAGCATTTGAAAGCTTGCTTCCTGCGTTTGCTGCAGGACATCCGCGCCAACCGCGCCGGCATGCCCGACCTTATCCAGTTCTGGCCGGGGCAGGGCGGCTATCGCATGGTCGAGGTCAAGGGGCCGGGCGACCGCCTGCAGGACAACCAGCTGCGCTGGCTCGAGTTCTGCCACGCCCACGGGTTGCCGGTGGCGGTCTGCCATGTGCGCTGGCAGGCTACGCCGGCATGAGCTACACCGTGGCCGTGCGCGCCCTGTGCGAATTCAGCGCCAAGGTCGGCGATCTCGACCTGCGTTTCACGCCGTCGCCCAGTGCCCAGGAAGGTATCGCCGGGCACCGCCGGGTGGTGGCCAAGCGCGGTGCCGGCTATGAGTCGGAGGTGGCGCTGGAGAGCGAATACCAAGGTTTGAGGGTGCGCGGCCGGGCCGATGGCTACGACCCGGCACGCAACCGGCTGGAAGAGATCAAGACCCATCGCGGCGACCTCGCCCGCCAGCCCGACAATTACCGCCAACTGCACTGGGCCCAGGCCAAGGTCTACGCCTGGCTGCTGTGCCAGGCGCGGCAGTTGCCGGCGATCGACGTGGCGCTGGTGTACCTGGACGTCGACAGCGACGGCCAGACCGTGATCAGCGAGCATTGCGGCGCCGACGACCTCAGGCGTTTTTTCGAGGCTCAGTGCCAGCGCTTCCTGGCCTGGGCGCAGGCGCAGGAACGACGCCTGGCTGAACGCGACCGGGGTCTGCTGGCCCTGACCTTTCCTTACCCTACGTTGCGTCAAGGCCAGCGGCAACTGGCCGAGACCCTGTACAAGGCGGTGAGCACCGGCCGTTGCCTGATGGCCCAGGCCAGCACCGGCATCGGCAAGACCCTCGGCACCCTGTTTCCGCTGCTCAAGGCCGTGGTGCCTCAGCAGTTGGACAAGCTTTACTTCCTCACGGCCAAGACCCCAGGGCGGGCCCTGGCCCTCGATGCATTGCGCCAGATTACCCAGGCGTCGCCGCAACCGGCCCTGCGCAGCCTGGAGCTGATCGCCCGCGACAAGGCCTGCGAGTTTCCGCAAAACGCCTGCCATGGCGAGTCCTGTCCCTTGGCGCGGGGCTTCTACGACCGCTTGCCCGCTGCCCGTGAAGCGGCCGCGCAGGTGCCGTTGCTCGACCGCGCCAGCCTGCGCGAGGTGGCCTTGGCACACCAGGTCTGCCCCTATTACCTGGGGCAGGAGATGGCGCGCTGGGTCGACCTGCTGGTGGCCGACTACAACTACTACTTCGACGCCCATGCGCTGCTGTTCGGCCTGGCCCAGGCCAACCAGTGGCGCACGGCGGTGCTGGTGGACGAGGCGCACAACCTGGTCGAGCGCGGGCGGCAGATGTACAGCGCCAGCCTCGACCAGGGCCAGTTGCTGGCACTGCGCCAAGGCAAGCCGGCCGGGCTGGGCAGCGCCCTCGACCGGCTGAATCGACAATGGAACGCGTTGTACAAGGCGCAGGTCGCGCCTTACCAGGCGAGCGAACAGCTGCCCGACGCCTTCCTGCGCGCCCTGCAGCAGTGCATCGGGCTGATCCAGGAGCGCATGAACCAGGCGCCTGCCGAGGTCGAGCCCAAGGTGCTGGAGTTCTACTTCCAGGCCTTGCAGTTCAGCCGTATCGCCGAGCTGTTCGACGAGCACTTCCTGTTCGATATCAGTCCGCGCAACGGCCCCCGTGGGCGGCGCCTGGCCACGTTGTGCCTGCGCAACGTGGTGCCTGCCCGGCTGCTGGGCCCCCGCATGAGCGCGGCGCGCAGCGTCACGCTGTTTTCCGCGACCCTGAATCCCCGGCACTTCTACACCGACCTGCTGGGCATGCCGGCCGACACTGCCTGGCTGGAAGTCGCCGCGCCGTTTCGCGCCGAGCAGTTGCAGGTGCGCATCGTCAGCGAGGTGTCTACCCGCTACCAGCAGCGCCATGCCTCACTGGCGCCGATCGTCGAGCTGATCGCCGCCCAGTTCGCCGGCCAGCCGGGCAACTACCTGGCCTTCTTCAGCAGCTTCGAGTACCTCGAACAGGTGGCGCGGCTGCTGGCCGAACGCTACCCGGCGCTACCCATCTGGCGCCAGTCTCCCGGCATGGACGAGGCCAGCCGCGAGGCCTTTCTGGCGCGCTTCGTGGAGCAAGGGCAGGGGGTAGGCTTCGCCGTGCTCGGTGGCGCCTTCGGCGAGGGTGTCGACCTGCCGGGCAGCCGCTTGATCGGCGCTTTCGTCGCCACCCTCGGCCTGCCCCAGGTCAATCCGGTCAACGAACAGTTCAAGCAGCGCCTGGGTCGCCAGTTCGGCGCCGGTTTCGACTATGCGTATCTCTATCCTGGAGTGCGCAAGGTAATCCAGGCCGCGGGCCGGGTGATCCGCGGCGACCACGACCGGGGTGTGCTGGTGCTGATCGACGAGCGCTTTGCCGAACCACGGGTGCGGCAGATGTTCCCCGGCTGGTGGCAACTGGCGTGAACGCCGCCATCGCCTGGCGCTGAAACTCCCAGTACACTGCGCGTTCCAACACCAACATCCGTTGATTTCGAGGTTCCGCATGACGCTCAGTCCTTTGGCAGGCAAGCCGGCTCCGGCCAGCGTGCTGGTCGATATCCCCCGCCTGTTGACCGCTTACTATACCGGCCGTCCCGACGCCGCGGTGGCGGCCCAGCGCGTGGCCTTCGGCACCTCGGGCCACCGCGGCACTTCGTTCGAACTGAGCTTCAACGAATACCATGTGCTGGCGATCACCCAGGCCATCTGCCTGTATCGCCAGGAGAAAGGCATCGACGGCCCGTTGTTCATCGGTGCCGACACTCACGCGTTGTCCGCCCCGGCCGCTGCCAGCGCCCTGGAAGTGCTGGCCGCCAATGGCGTGCAGGTGATGTTGAGCAAGGACGACGAGTACACCCCGACCCCGGCGGTGTCCCATGCCATCCTCTGCTACAACCGTGGCCGCCAGCAGGGCCTGGCCGACGGCATCGTCATCACCCCGTCGCATAACCCGCCGCAGAGCGGCGGCTTCAAGTACAACCCGCCCAACGGCGGCCCGGCCGACAGCGATGTGACCAAGTGGATCGAGGCCAAGGCCAACGAGCTGCTGGCGGCGAACCTGGCCGGCGTCAAGCGCATGGACTATCAGCAGGCGCTGGTGGCGCCGACCACCCAGCGCCACGACTACGTGAGCAGCTATGTCGCCGACCTGGAAAACGTCATCGACTTCGACGTGATCCGCAGCGCCAACCTGCGCCTGGGCGTCGACCCCTTGGGCGGCGCCGGCGTGCGCTACTGGTCGGCCATCGCCGAGCGCTACCAGCTGAACCTGGAAGTGGTGAACACCGAGGTCGATCCGACCTTCCGCTTCATGACCGTCGACTGGGACGGGCAGATCCGCATGGACCCGTCCTCGCCTTACGCCATGCAAGGCCTGATCGGCCTGCGCGAGCGGTTCGACGTGGCCTTCGCCTGTGACCCGGACCACGACCGCCACGGCATCGTCACCGCCGATGGCCTGCTGCAGCCGAACAACTACCTGGCCGTGGCAATCGACTACCTGTACCGCAACCGCCCGCAATGGCGCAGCGATGCCGCCGTGGGCAAGACCGTGGTCTCCAGCGGCCTGATCGACCGCGTCACCGCGGGCCTGGGCCGTGAGCTGTATGAAGTGCCGGTGGGCTTCAAGTTCTTCGCCCAGGGTCTGTTCGACGGCTCGCTGGGCTTTGGTGGGGAAGAGAGCGCGGGCGCCTCGTTCCTGCGCAAGGACGGCTCGGTCTGGGCCACCGACAAGGACGGCCTGATTCCGGCGCTGCTGGCGGCCGAGATGACCGCCCGCACCGGGCGCAACCCGAGCCAGATCTACGCCGACCTGACCGCCAAACTGGGCAAACCGTACGCCACCCGCGTCGAGGCCAAGGCCGACGCTCGGCAGAAGGCGCTGCTGAGCAAGCTGGCGCCGGAGCAGGTCAAGTCCACCGAGCTTGCCGGCGAGCCGATCCAGCAGATCCTCAGCCATGCGCCGGGTAACAACCAGGCCATTGGCGGCCTGAAGGTGATGACCGAGAACGGCTGGTTCGCCGCGCGGCCGTCCGGTACCGAGGATATCTACAAGATCTACGCCGAAAGCTTCATCGACGAGGCGCACCTCAAGCGCCTGGTGGCCGAAGCCCAAGTGTTGGTGGACGCGGCGATCGCCTGATCGATGCTGATACGCATCGCGGGGCAAGCTTGCTGCCACTGTCTGCTTCGTTCAGGCGTGGTAGCGGGCTTGCCCCGCGAGTCGTTTGGTTGTTCCACTGATGGAACGAACCATGCCATTTCAGCTATCTACCGCAGTATTGGCCTCATCTGTAAGGTGTAACCCATCAACAGGAGGCTTCTCATGAAAAAGATCCAGGGTATCCACCGCAGCCCCAACGCCCACTGGGTGGGCGACGGTTTCCCGGTGCGCAGCCTGTTCACCTACGACCACCTGGCGCGGCATATCAGCCCGTTCCTGCTGCTCGATTATGCCGGGCCGCATGACTTCGCCCCGACCACTGCACAGCGTGGTGTCGGCCAGCACCCCCACCGCGGTTTCGAGACCGTCACCATCGTCTACCAGGGCGAACTGGAACACCGCGACTCCACCGGTGCGGGCGGACTGATCGGCCCGGGCGACGTGCAATGGATGACCGCCGCAGGCGGCATCATCCACGAGGAGTTCCATTCCCCGGCCTTTGCCCGTAGCGGCGGCACGCTGGAGATGGTGCAGCTGTGGGTCAACCTGCCGGCCAGGGACAAGCGCGCCGCCGCCGGTTACCAGACATTGCTGGCCAGTGACATTCCGGTGGTGACGCTGGAAGGCGAGGCGGGCAGCCTGCGGGTGATCGCCGGGCGTTACCTTGACCAGCAGGGGCCGGCGCGCACCTTTACCGAGATGGACGTCTGGGACCTGCGCCTGAAGGCGGGTGCCACGCTGCAACTGCCGGTGGCCGCCGGGCGCAATGCCGCGCTGGTGGTGCTGCGCGGCACGCTGCGGGTCAACGATGAGCGCGAAGCCGGTGCGGCCAGCCTGGTATTGCTGGAGCGCGACGGCGACGGTGTGCGCCTCGAGGCGCTGGATGACGTCAGCGTGCTGCTGCTCAGCGGCGAGCCGATCGACGAGCCCATCGTCGGGTATGGCCCGTTCGTGATGAACAGCCAGGCCGAGATCGCCGAATCGTTCGATGATTTCCAGGCCGGGCGGTTTGGGCAGATGGGAGGTACCGAGCGCGGCGTCCGACAATGACAAGGCGTTGACTCCAATCGCCGGCAAGCCGGCTCCCACAGGATCTGTGCTGTCCCTGTGGGAGCCGGCTTGCCGGCGATTGCTTTTTCAGGAGATCACAGCTGATCAGGCACCACCGCGATCACATCGATCTCCATCAGCCACTCGGCTTGCGCCAACCCCGCCACCACCAACCCGGTGGAAATCGGGAACACGCCCTTGAGCCACTTGCCCACTTCCTTGTACACCGGTTCGCGGAAGCGTGGGTCGGTGATGTAGGTGGTGGTCTTGACGATGTGCGACAGGTCCGAGCCTGCCTCTTCAAGCAGCTGCTTGACGTTCTTCATCGCCTGTTCGGCCTGCGCCTGCGGGTCGCCCAGGCCGACCAGGTGGCCTTCGAAATCGGTGCCGACCTGCCCGCGCACGTAGATGGTGTTGCCGGCGCGCACCGCCTGGCACAGGTCATTGTCCAGGGTCTGGTTGGGGTAGGTGGCCTTGGTGTTGAACATGCGGATGCGAGTGTGAGTAGGCATCAGTGGGCTCCGAAAGTGCTGATGTTGCTGATCAAGGGTTGCTGCTCATCCGCCGCGCGCTGCTCGCGGTCGCGGTAAGCCAGGTAGGTACGCTGGGTGGCGATGTGGCCGGCGACGTGCTTGGCGTCGTGCCACACGCCCCAGATGAACGAAGAGCCACGGCGCGACAGCCAGGGCAGGCCGAGGAAGTACACGCCTGGTTCTTTCGACACGCCACGCTGGTGCTGCGGCTTGCCATTGGCGTCGAAGGCGTCCACCTGCAGCCAGCTGAAGTCCACGCCGTAGCCGGTGGCCCAGATGATGGTGTTGACGTTGGCCTGGGCCAGGTCCAGCTCGCGCAGCGGGTTGCTGACGCAGGCAGGGTCGGGCAGGCGCTTGCGCGCTTCGGGCTCTTGCGGCAGGTCCAGGCCGTTGCGTTCGACATAGGCGTCGGCGGCGTCCAGCAGGGCCAGGTAGTTCTCGTCGCCGCGGTTGATGTTCTCGGCCAGGTTGTCCTGGAAGCGCGCCACGCCGCCCTCGAACGACTGGGTCAGGCCGACCAGGGTCATGCCCTGGTGGGCGAGGGCGCGGAAGTCCACGGTGTGGCCGCCACGGGCGCCGGACACGGCGATGGTCACATGCTCGCGGCCGGGCTTGGCGATCTCGGCATCCCATTCGCCGAGCACGCCCAGCCACCAGCAGAAATCACGGTTGCGGTAGCTGCGCGGCGGTCGATCGTGGGCGCCCACCGACAGGTACACCTGGCGCCCGGCACGCATCAGCTCCTCGGCGATCTGCACGCCGGAGGAGCCGGCGCCCACCACCAGCACCGCGCCTTCAGGCAGTTGCTCGGGGTTGTAGTAGGCGGCGGAGTGGATCTGGTGCAGGCCGTCGTCCTTTGGCGCGATGGCCGGGATCACCGGGCGCTGGAACGGGCCGGTGGCGGCCACCACGCGGTTGGCGCGGATCACGCCCTGGTTGGTTTCGATGGTGAAGCCCGGGCGGTCGGCGTTGCGTACCACCTGCCTGACCTCGACGCCGGTGCGCACCGGCAGGTTGTACTTGCGCACGTACTGCTCGAAGTAGTCGGCGACCTGGTCCTTGCCGGCGAAGGCGTCGGCGTCGAGGTCGAATTCAAGGCCCGGGAAGCGGTCGTGCCAGGCCGGCCCGTTGGCCACCAGCGAATCCCAGCGGCCGGTGCGCCAGGCCTCGGCGATGCGCTTGCGCTCCAGCACCAGGTGCGGCACGCCGAGCTTGCTCAGGTGTTCGCTCATGGCCACGCCGGCCTGGCCGGCGCCGACTACGAGGGTGTCGATTTCGATGTTGTTCAGTGTCATGTCCCAGCCCTTCTTCAGCGGCGTTCTTGTTCAGGTCGGTGGGGACCGCCTTTGCCTGGGGCCAGACTAGGGATGGGGGGGCAATCGCGAAAATAGTATTTAGCTGGGGCTTGCCGATAAATTGGCGAAGGGTGGATGAGCGCCGCTGCGCGCCGAGCCGCCATAGTTTTTTCCTGCCCTGTGCCGAGGAAAATGTTGGTTTCGCCGCTGCCTTGGCCCGCCGAGAATGCCGGTAACTCACCACAGGAGCTGCACCATGACCTTCTCCATCATCGGCCGCTGCCAGGAAACCGGCCAGGTCGGCATCGCCATCAGTTCATCGAGCATCGCCGTCGGCGCCCGTTGCCCGTGGGTGCGCGCCGGGGTCGGTGCCGTGGCCACGCAGAACATCACCCTGCCGGCCCTCGGCCCGCAGATCCTCGATGCCCTGGAGCAAGGCCAGCTGCCGCCTGCCGCGGCGCTGGACCGGGTGCTGAGTGCCAATGGCTGGAGCGAGTACCGCCAGGTCACGGTGATCGACAGCCACGGGCAGGTGGCGCTGTTCACCGGCAAGGAAGCGCTGGGCACGCACAATGCGGTGGCCGGTGAGCAATGCGCGGCGGCCGGCAACCTGCTGTCGTCGCAGGCGGTGATCGCGGCCATGGTCGCGGCGTTCGAGCAGGCTGGTGGCCATCTGGCTGATCGTCTGCTGGCGGCCATGCACGCGGCAATGGCGGCCGGGGGCGAGGCGGGGCCGGTGCACTCGGCGGCCTTGAAAATCGCCGGCGAGCTGACCTGGCCGCTGGTTGACCTGCGGGTGGACTGGACCGAGCAGGACCCGATCGCCGAACTGGACTCCCTGTGGCAAGCCTATCGCCCGCAGATGCAGGACTATGTGACCCGCGCGCTGAACCCGACCGCCGCGCCCAGCTACGGAGTGCCCGGCGATGAGTGAAGCGAGCAGTCGCGTGCTGCTGGAGCGGCTGGTCGGCTTCGCCACGGTCAGCCGTGATTCCAATCTGGAGCTGATCGCCTTCATTCGCGACTACCTGGCCGGGTTTGGCATTCACAGCGAACTGTTCCACAACGACGAAGGCACCAAGGCCAACCTGTTCGCCACGATAGGCCCGCTTGACCGGGGCGGCGTGGTGCTGTCCGGGCACACCGATGTGGTGCCGGTCGACGGACAGGCCTGGAGCGTCGAACCGTTTCGCCTGAGCGAGCGCGACGGGCGCCTGTATGGCCGTGGCACGGCCGACATGAAGGGCTTCATCGCCTCGGTGCTGGCGGCGGTGCCGGCGTTTCTTGCCCAACCCCTGAAGATGCCGGTGCACCTGGCGTTTTCCTATGACGAGGAAGTCGGCTGCCTGGGCGTGCGTTCGATGTTGGCGGCGTTGGCGCGGCGCCCGCACAAGCCGCGCCTGTGCCTTATCGGCGAGCCTACCGAGCTCAAGCCGGTGCTCGGGCACAAGGGCAAGCTGGCCATGCGCTGCGAGGTGCACGGTGCCGCCTGCCATTCGGCCTATGCCCCTTATGGCGTCAATGCCATCGAGTACGCGGCGCGGTTGATCGGCAAACTGGGCGAGATCGGTGATGAGCTGGCGCACCCCGAGCATCACGACGGGCGTTTCGACCCACCGTTCTCCACGGTGCAGACCGGGGTGATCAAGGGCGGGAGGGCGCTGAACATTGTCCCCGAGGAGTGCGAGTTCGATTTCGAAGTACGCGCCTTGCCGGGCTTCGAGGCCCAGGTGGTAGCGGACCGGCTGCAGACCTACGCCGAGGCTGAGCTGCTGCCGCGCATGCGCGCCGTCAATGCGGCCAGCGCGATTCGCTTGCGGCCGTTGAGCGCCTACCCGGGGCTGGCCACGCCTGCCGCCAGCGAGGCCGCGCAACTGGTGGCGTTGCTCAGTGGCTCGGATGACTTCGGCACGGTGGCGTTCGGCACCGAGGGCGGGTTGTTCGACCAGGCGGGGATTCCCACCGTGGTTTGCGGGCCGGGGAGCATGGAGCAGGGGCACAAGCCCGATGAGTTCGTCAGCGTCGAGCAGTTGCGTGGCTGCGATGCGATGCTGCGGCGGTTGGTCGAGTACCTGACGCAGGCATGATCGATGGCGATACAAACCCGCCCCGGCAGGGACGGGGACCCGGTTGACTTAAGCCGGCACCATCGCAAAGCCCACGCCGAAGCGGTTCCAGGCATTGATGGTGGCGATGGCCAAGGTCAGGTTGGCGATTTCCTTGGCGCTGAAGTGCTCGAGCAACGCCTGGTACTCGTCTTGCGGCGCGCCGCGCTCTGGGAGGCGGGTCAGGCTCTCGACCCAGGCCAGGGCGGCACGTTCGCGTGGGGTGAAGTAGCGGGTCTCGCGCCAGACACTCAGGGTCTGCAGGCGCGCCTCGGTTTCACCGGCCTTGCGCGCATCGTTGGCGTGCATGTTGACGCAGTAGGCGCAGCCATTGACCTGCGAGGCGCGCAGGCGGATCAGCTCCAGCAGCGAGTGTTCCAGGCCGGAGGCGACCAGCGCCTGTTCGAGGCCGATCATGGCCTTGTAGGCTTCCGGCGAGTGCTTGGCCCATTCGATACGGTCATGCATGGTGAGGCTCCAAAGGTGTTCAGGTGGCAAGTGGCACTACCTTAGCGCCGCGTCGCTCCGTGCCGAATAGCCAATCCCGCGCTTTGCCAGGAGGCCAATCGCGCATTTGGATGGCCACTGACAGGCATCCAATATCTTCATTTCTGTCGGCGCGTCGCAGCCGGGATAATGGCCGGGTCAATACCGGAGAACCGTTTCATGTCCGCAGATCGCTACATGCGCGAGGCCCTCGAGCTGGCCCGCGCCAATATCCAGGCCGGCGGCCGCCCGTTCGGCGCCGTGCTGGTCTACCAGGGGCAGGTGATCGCCCGCGCCGTCAACGAGATCCACAGCACCCAGGACCCGACCAGCCACGCCGAGATGCAGGCCATCCGCCAGGCCGCCCAGGTGCTCGGCCGGTCGCGCCTGGAGGGCGCCGAGATCTATGCCAGCGGCCACCCGTGCCCGATGTGCCTGGCAGCCATGCACCTGTGTGGCATCGAGCGTGCCTGGTTCGCTTACGACAACGACGAGGGCGAGCCCTATGGCCTGTCCACCGCCGCGGTGTATGCGCAGATGGCCCGCCCGCCGCAGCAGCAGAGCCTGCCCCTGCGCCCGATGAAACCCGTGGGTGAGGGCGGCCTGTACCGTGAATGGCAGCAGGCCAGCCAAGGATGAGGGGCGCGCTGAACCTGTTGCTGGTGGTGCTGCTGGCCCTGAACCTGCGGCCGATCCTCACCAGCATCGGCCCTTTGCTCGAACCCATGCGCCAGGGCACCGGCCTGGGTTACCAGCAGGCGGCGTTGCTGACTGCGTTGCCGGTGCTGTGCATGGGCCTGGTCCCGTTGTTGCAACCCTGGCTGCGGCGCTGGCTGAGCGAGCATGGCGGCATGCTCGCAGGGCTTGCGGCCATTGCCCTGGCCTGCCTGTGGCGCCTGCAGCTGGACAGCGCCTGGGCATTGATCGCCAGCGCCGTGGTCGCCGGCTTGGGCGTTGCCGTGGTGCAGGGCATGATGCCGGGGCTGGTCAACCGCTGGTTCCCCAGCCGCCTGGCGGCGAGCATGGGGCTGTATTCGGCGGCGTTGATGAGCGGCGGTGGTTTGGCCGCGGTGCTCGGCCCTGCGCTTGCCGCACACTTTGGCCATTGGCAATTCGGCCTGGGCCTCTGGGCGCTGCCGGCGCTGCTGGCAATGGCCGCCTGGGTGCTGCTGCGTCCGCGCCAGCTCACGCCAAGCCTGGCCGCCGGCAGTGGCGGGCACTGGTTCGGCAACCGCAGGGCCTGGCTGCTGGCGTTGTACTTCGGGCTGATCAATGGCGGCTATACCAGCATGGTGGCGTGGCTGCCGGCCTATCACCTGGAACACGGCGGCACGGCCCAGGGGGGCGGCGAGCTGGTCGGCCTGATGACCCTCTTCCAGGTCTGCGGAGCCCTGGGTCTGCCATTGCTGCTGCGGCGCCTGGTCGATCGCCGGCCCGGCCTGTGGTTGGCCTTGCTGATCCAGCTCGGTGGCTTCCTCGGCCTGCTGCTGGCGCCGGCCAGCGCCATGGGCCTGTGGGTGGCGATGATCGGCCTGGGCCTGGGAGCCTGCTTCAGCCTCAGCCTGACGCTGACCCTGGAGCACCTGCGCAGCCCCGGCGAGGCCGGCAGCCTGGCGGCGTTCGTCCAGGGCGTGGGCTTCATCGTCACCGGCATCGTGCCGTACATCACCGGCTGGCTGCGCGATGTCAGCGGCGACTTCCAGGCCTCCTGGACCCTGCTGGCCTGCACCGTGCTGGCGATGTTGCTGGTGACCGCGTGCTTTGCGCCGCAGGGCTACGCCAGGGCGATTGCCCGTGGCCAGCGGCCCAGTGAAGCGCTGGTCAACTGAGGCGCTGCAGGGTGTCGGCGACCCGGTCCAACGCCGGGTCGATATCCAGCAGCTCGATGGCACCGAAGCCCAGCAGCAGCCCCGGCCGCACCGGGGCTTCGCTGAAGAACGGCGCCAGGGAGTAGAGGCCCACCTCCACCTTGCGCGCCAGGCTGATCAGCAACTCGACATCCACTCCAGGCTTGGCCAGTGCGCTCAGGTGGAAACCGGCGCTGGTCGGCACCGCGTCGAACCACGGCGCCAGGTCGCCGCCAAGCCGCGCCAGGATCCGCTCGCGGCGGGCGCTGTACACCTCGTGGCAACGGCGGATGTGCTTGTTCAGGTGGCCTTCGCCAAGGAACCTCGCCAGCGCCCATTGCTGCAGGGTCGGGCTGTGCCAGTCGCTCAGGTGCTTGGCCACGCAGGCGGCCTGCAGCACGGCGGGCGGCAGCACCGCGTAGCCCAGGCGCAGTTCGGGCAGCAGGGTCTTGGAGAACGTCCCGACATACGCCACCAGGCCATGCCGGTCCATGCGTTGCAGGGCCTCGGCGGCAGGCCCCTGGTAGCGGAACTCGCAGTCGTAGTCATCCTCGATGATCAGCGCGCCAAGCGCGGCGGCCCGCGCCAGCAGCGCCTCGCGCCGTGGCACAGCCATGGGCATGCCCAGCGGGAACTGGTGCGAGGGGGTCACGTAGATCAGCCGGGTGCCATCCTCGATCTGCTCCACGCACAATCCCTGGTCGTCCACCGGCACTGACTGCAGGCGTGCGCCCAAGGCCTGGAACAACTGCCGGGCCGGTGGGTAGCCCGGGTCTTCCATGGCCACCTTGCAGCCGGGCTCGACCAGTACCCGGGCAATCAGGTCCAGGGCCTGTTGGGCGCCGTTGCACACCAGCACATCACTGGGCGCGCACTGGATGCCGCGGGTGAAGGCAATGTGATGGGTGATGGCCTCGCGCAGTTCGGGCAGGCCCTGGGCGGAAAACTGCCGCTCGGGGTGACGCTGGCTGCGGCGCAGGGCGTAGTTCATGCAACTGCGCCACTGATCGTAGGGAAACTGCGATTTGCTCGAGGCGCCGCCGATGAAGTCATAGCGCGAAGGCGCGTCCAGCGCCCGCTGGGCCAGTACCGTGGCGCGCTGGCGCCAGCGTTCGAGGGTGTCGGCGGCGGCCAGCGGAATGTGCTCGTTGTCGCCCTGGCGCAAGGTGCGGCGTGGGGTAATGAAGGTGCCGCGGCCAACCACGCCGCTGAGCAGGTTATCGTAGGTCAGGCGTGAATAGGCTTCGGCCACGGTCTTGCGCGAGACCCCCAGCTGTTCGGCCAGCAGGCGGGTGGGCGGCAGTTGCGTGCCGGCGGCGAGGTGGCCGCTGTCGATGCCGGCGCGCAGTTGCCGGTAGAGCTGCTCGGCAAGGCCTTTGCGGCCTTCGAGGCGAATGTGCAGTTCCATCGTGGGAAGGGTCCGAAGCGCAAGGATGTAGAAGCTTCGGGGTTTATCGGCAAAGCCGCAAGGGCCGTAGGCGCGAGCCGGGCCCGCGCCTGCGACTGCAGGCAGCGGGTGTTCACAGGCGGGCGGTACTGATGGTGATGTAGCCTTTTTCGGGCAGCGCGATGCGGATCACCGTTTCGTCGTCGCAGGCCTTGCGTTTCTGCTTGATGCATACGCCATCCACCGTTGCCTCGCGCATGCGGGCGGGGATGGCGCGACCCTTGGCGTCGAAGAAGGCCTCGCTGGCGAGCAGCTCGACGCGCTCGATCAGTTGGCGGGTGTGCTCGTCGGTGGCGCAGAAGAAGCGCACGCCCGACAGGTTCGGGTTGTCGTCGGGGTTGCTGACTTCATGGGCCAGCAACTGGCGCAGGGTATGGCGCAGTTCGCGGGTGGGGCGGTCGTGTGTGGGCATGGCATGGCCTCGTCTGGATGGGGTTGGCCGCGTCGGGGCGACTGTAACGTCTCCAGGTCGGATGATGTTTTGCCAAGGGTGTGGCAACAATCAAGAAGCGTCCTTGCTTTTGGTAGGAGGGTTCCGAAAATATAGGCAGGAGGTTGAACATCGCCTTGATCCGCGTCAGCTCCAGCGCCTGTTGCCGAGTCCGTTCATGCCCAGTCAGAAGGCTTGGGATCGAGCGCCGCCTCGACGATCTCGACCCAGTGCCGCACCGGTGTTCGCCCAGCGCTTCCAAGGTGCACCTGGCAACCGATGTTGGCAGTGGCAATGACCTGTGGGCTGCCGCTCTCCAGGGCATGCAGGCGATCATCGCGCAATTGCCGCGCCAGCGTCGGCTGGGTCAATGAATAGGTGCCGGCCGAGCCGCAGCACAGGTGGCCATCGGGCACCGGGGTGAGGTGAAAGCCCAGGCGCGTCAGCAGGCTTTCCACCGCGCCGCCGAGCTTGAGCGCGTGCTGCAAGGTACACGGGCAGTGAAAGGCCAGGCGTTGCTCGGCGCACACCCCCAGTTGCTCCAGTGGCTCGGCCTGCAGCACCTGCACCAGGTCACGGGACAGCGCGCTGACCTTGGCGGCCTTGTCGGCATAGCGTGGGTCGCCTTCGAGCAAGTGACCATAGTCGCGCACGAATGCGCCGCAGCCGCTGGCGGTCTGCACGATGGCCTCGGCGCCGGCCTCGATGGCCGGCCACCAGGCGTCGATGTTGCGTCGGGCACGCTCCAGGCCGTGTGCCTGGGCATCCAGGTGATAGTCCACGGCCCCGCAGCAAGCGGCCTCGGCTATCGGTTCGACACTGATACCGAGGCGGTCGAGCAGGCGTGCGGTGGCAGCGTTGGTATTGGGTGAGAGCGCTTGCTGCACGCAACCCTCAAGCAGCAATACGCGGCGGGCGTGACCCGTTGGCGGGCGCTGGCCGGCGGCGGCGATCCGTGGCGGCAGCTTGGCCTTGAGGTTGGCAGGGAGCAGGGGGCGCAGGGCTAGGCCGGTGTGGAGCAAGGCCTTGAACAGCGCCGGCCGCGGCACTACCGCACGCAAGCCGCCGCGCAGCAGGCGCTGGCCCAGTGGTCGCGGCACCTGACGGTCGACCACCGCACGGCCGATATCCAGCAGGTTGTGGTACTGCACCCCTGACGGGCAGCTCGTCTCGCAATTGCGACAGCTCAGGCAACGGTCCAGGTGCGTCTGGGTGCTGGCGCTGACCGGTTCGCCTTCGAGCACCTGCTTGATCAGGTAGATGCGCCCGCGTGGGCCGTCCAGCTCGTCGCCGAGCAACTGGTAGGTGGGGCAGGTGGCGGTGCAGAAGCCGCAGTGCACGCAAGAGCGCAGGATGCGCTCGGCCTCGTCGGCGCGGGCCAGGCAGCGGGCGGAGTCACTCAGTCGGGTTTGCATGCCGTGGCCTCACAAGTGTGCATACAGGCGGCCAGGGTTGAAGATGCCCTGGGGGTCGAGTTGGCGCTTCAGCGCCTGGTGGTAGCGCAGCGTCATCGGGTCCAGAGGCGCGCTGCTGTCGTCGCCGGGCGCGTAGGCGGTGGCATGGCCGCCGACCTCGGCCAGCAGGGCACGCAGGGTGGCCGCCGGCGCCTCGGACTTGAGCCAGCGCTGGGCGCCGCCCCAGTCGATCAGCTGCTGCCCGGGCAGATCTAGCACGCCGCAGGTGATGGGCAGGGACAGCCGCCACAACGTGGCCGGCGCGGTGAAGAACGCCAGGCGTTGCTCGCGCAGGTCGCCCCAGTACTGCGGGTCGAGTACCTCGCCGCCCAGGCGCTCGCGTGCCGAGCGCACCGAGCCTTCGCCGCCCTCCAGGCGCAGGTGCAGCGCCTCGCCGTCGTGGCTGGCGGCGCTGATCGGCAATGGCTGCTGGCCCCATTCGGCCAACCTGGCCAGCGCCTGGCGGGCATCCATTTCCAGGCGCAGGCCCAGGCATTGGCGCGGCCTGGGCAGCACCTTCAACGAAACCTCGGTAAGCAGCCCCAGGCAACCGAAGCTGCCCGCCATCAGCCGCGATACGTCGTAGCCGGCGACATTCTTCATCACCTCGCCGCCAAAGCGCAGGTGCTTGCCGTGGCCGGTGATCAGGCGGGTGCCAAGTACATAGTCGCGCACCGCGCCTGCCCAGGGCCGGCGCGGCCCCGAAAGCCCGGCGGCTACCATGCCGCCCAGCGTCGCCTCGGGCCCCAGGTGCGGCGGCTCGCAAGGCAGCATCTGCCCGGCCTCGCCCAGCGTCGCCTCGATCTCCCGCAGCGGCGTGCCGGCGCGGGCAGTGAGCACCAGTTCGGTAGGGTCATAGCTGACGATACCGCTGTGCCAACGGGTATCGACCAGCTCGCCGGTCACCGGGCGGCCAAGCATGGCCTTGCTGTTGCCGCCCTGGATGCGCAGCGCGGTGCCCTGGCGCAACGCCTGGCTGACCTGCTCCAGCAACTGCTGGCTGAGATCCGTGGTCATCAGAAGCGCTCTAGGTCGGGGAAGGGCAACTGCCCATGGTGCACATGCAGCGCGCCGAACTCGGCGCAGCGCTGCAGGGTGGGGATGTTCTTGCCCGGGTTGAGCAGGCCCCGTGGGTCGAAGGCGGCCTTGACCGCGTGGAACAGGGTGATCTCGTCGCTGTTGAACTGGGCGCACATCTGGTTGATCTTCTCCCGGCCCACGCCGTGCTCGCCGGTGATGCTGCCGCCCACTGCCACGCACAGCTCGAGGATCCGGCCACCGAGGGCTTCGGCGCGTTCCAGCTCGCCGGGCAGGTTGGCGTCGAACAGGATCAGCGGGTGCATGTTGCCGTCGCCGGCATGGAACACGTTGGCGACCCGCAGGCCGTATGTCTCGGACAGTTGGCTGATGCCAGCGAGCACTCGCGGCAGCTCGCGCCGCGGGATGGTGCCGTCCATGCAGTAGTAGTCCGGCGAAATGCGCCCCACCGCCGGGAAGGCGTTCTTGCGCCCAGCCCAGAAGCGCACGCGCTCGGCTTCGTCGCAGGCCAGGCGCACCTCGCGGGCACCGGCCTGGCGCAGCACGGCATCGACGCGGGCGCAGTCGTCCTGCACATCGGCCTCGACCCCGTCCAGCTCGCACAGCAGGATCGCCGCCGCGTCCACCGGGTAGCCGGCGTGGATGAAGGCCTCGGCGGCGCGGATCGCCAGGTTGTCCATCATCTCAAGGCCTGCCGGGATGATCCCGGCGGCGATGATATCGGCCACCGCGCGCCCGGCGTCCTCGACGCTGGCGAAGCTGGCCAGCAGCACCCTCGCCACTTGTGGCCTGGGCAGCAGTTTGACGGTGACCTCGGTGACGATACCGAGCAGGCCCTCGGAGCCGGTGAACAGCGCCAGCAGGTCGAAGCCAGGGCTGTCCAGGGCGTCGCTGCCGAGGGTCAGGCACTCGCCCTCGACGGTGAGAATGTCCACCTTGAGCAGGTTGTGCACGGTCAGACCGTACTTCAGGCAGTGCACGCCGCCGGCGTTCTCGGCGACATTGCCGCCGATCGAGCAGGCGATCTGCGAGGAGGGATCCGGTGCGTAGTACAAGCCGTAGGGTGCCGCCGCCTGGGAAATCGCCAGGTTGCGCACCCCGGGCTGGACCCTGGCGAAGCGGCCCTGCGGGTTGACTTCGAGGATGCGGTTGAACCGTGCCATCACCAGCAGGATGCCCTGGCTCAGCGGCAACGCGCCGCCCGACAGACCGGTGCCGGCACCGCGCGCGACCACCGGCACGCCGCGCTGGTGGCAGAGCCGCAGTAGCGCCTGCACCTGTTCCAGACGCTCGGGCAGTGCCACCAGCAGGGGCAGCGTGCGGTAGGCCGAGAGGCCGTCGCACTCATAGGGCTTGAGGTCTTCGCTGCGGTGCAGGATGTCCAGGTCGGGCAGGGCCTCGCGCAGGGCGGCCAGCAGCGCCGGCTTGTCCACGCTGGGCAACGGGCCGTCGACACGTTCGTCGTAGAGGATGTTCATGGGCGCTCCTGCGCAGCGGCCTATTGCGCCAGTTGCCTGATCATTGCCACCGTCAGGTACAGGCGCGGCGCCACGCTGGCGATCTCCATGTACTCCTCGTCGCCATGCAGGCCGGCGCCGACCACCCCCAGGGTTTCCAGCACGGCCGGCTTGTCGCTGTCGGGCACGTAGGCGTAGCCGGCGTCGGTACCAAAGCGCATGGCGATCGGCTGCAGTTGCCGGTCGATCTTGCTGTAGAGCTGCCGCGCAGTTTGTGCAAGCTGCGTGGAGGCGTCGTTTTTCGCCAGCGGCGGCCGGCCTTTCTCCATGACCAGCTCGACCTGGGTATCGGCGACCAACTGCTTCTTGATGATCCGCAGGGCATCCTCCTGCACCCGCTCGGTCTCGCTCAGGTCGGAATAACGCATGTCGGCCTCGGCGCTGGCCTGGGCAGGGATGATGTTGGCCTTCTCTCCGGCCTTGGCCAGGGTCCAGTTGACGGTGGTGCCCTTGTCCTTGTCGCCGAGGGCATTCAATTGCAGCAACTGGTGCGCCAGCTCGATCAGCGCGTTGCGCCCGGCCTCGGGCGCGGAGCCGGCGTGGGAGGCACGGCCGTTCACCGTAAGTTTCAGGCGGTTGATGCCGTTGGTGGCGACGGTCACGGCGTCCTTGTCCGGTGGCTCGTAGGAAAAGACGAAGTCGTGCTGGCGCGCCAGCTCGGCGATTAGCTGCCTGGAGCCTGCCGAGCCCATTTCCTCGTCCGGGTTGAACAGCACGGTGAGGGTGCGATAGCCCTTGTACTGCTGGTCCTGCAGCAGCTTCAGCGCATGCAGGATCATCGCCACGCCGCCCTTGGCATCGGCCACGCCAGGGCCATAGGCGCGTTCGCCTTCGATACGGAACGGGCGCTTGGCCACGGTACCGGGGCCGAACACCGTGTCGTAGTGAACCATCAGCAGGAAGTCCTTGTCGCCGGTGCCCTTGAATGTGCCGACGATGTTGTCGCCCACCGACGGCGTGGCCGGCTGGGTGGTGACCTTGGCGCCCAGGGCCTCAAGGCGTTTCACCAGCTCGGCGCCGACCTGTTTCAGGCCCGCCTCGGTACCGGTGCCGGTGTCCACCGAAACCAGGGACTTGAGGGTTTCCAGGTAATGAGGCTGTTCGGCCTGGGCCTGGCTGTACAGCTCCTGGGGCGTGGGCTCGGCGGCCTGGGCGGTGGCGCAGGCGAGGGCAAGAGCAAGGGCCAAAGTGCAGAGTCGCAGATGCATGGGCAGGGTCTCGTTGTCATGAACCCTTCAGCGTAGACCCTACCCGATGAATGGCCGCCCGAGCCGTTGTGTCTACAGGCCGTAACGATGCGCCAGACGCTGGTTTGACAACTGCCCGGCCAGGCCCAGGCGGGCACCTTCAAAGGCTTCGTAGCGCTCGAACTCATGCAGTGACGGGATCGAGATCAACCGCTGCGCATCGAAGTCCTGCAACGCCGCCTCGACCAGGTCCTGCGCCGTCATCACGATAGCCGGGTCGAGGTTTTCCACCGGCAGCCCGCCGATGGCCCAGAAGTCCGTGGCGGTGGCGCCAGGCAGCACGGCCTGGACCTGCACGCCGCTGCCGGCCAGCTCCTTGTGCAACGACTGGCTGAAGGCGGTGACATAGGCCTTGCTCGCGCCGTATACGCCGTTGAGCAGTTCGGGCGCCAGGCTCACCACCGACGAGATGTTGATCACCGCGCCGCGCCCGCGGCCGACGAAACCGGGTACCGCCGCGTAGGTCAGGCGGGTGAGGGCGGTGACGTTGAGGGCAATCATCCGGCTCATCTGCTCCACGTCGCTGTCCAGCAGCGGGGTGTGGGTGCCGACCCCGGCATTGTTGACCAGCAGGTCGATGCTGGCGTCCTCGCGCAGGCGCGCCTCGATGCGTGCCAGGTCCTGGGCATCGGCCAGGTCTGCCGGCAATACCTCGACGCTGTGGCCGGTCAGGGTGGTGAGGCGCTCAGCCTGCGCGTTGAGGCGTTCGCGGTTGCGCGCCACCAGGACCAGGTCGTGGCCACGGCGGGCCAGCTGTTCGGCGTACACAGCACCGATGCCGGTGGATGCGCCAGTGATGAGTGCGGTGCCTTTCAAGTTCATGGTTGTGACTCCGTGGGTTGGGGTGAGGCCATGATGCTAGGCTTTGCCGTTGGCGCAAATGACGCATATAGTACGTATTCGAGACATGCTCCGGAGTATACCCATGCATCGGGTCGGTTATCTGTTGTGCGAAGGTTTCCAGGTGATGGCGCTGGCCTCGCAGTCGGTGTTCGAGTTTGCCAACCTGCTGGCCGGGCGGCCGGTCTACGCCTTGGGCAACTTCAGTGTCGCAGGCGGCCCGCTGCGTTCGTCGCTGGGCCTGGTGCTCGACACCCAGGCGGTAGGGGCGCCGAGCCATGCCGATACCTGGCTGGTGGCGGGCACCTTGTCGCCGGTCGACTTACCGCCTGCACCCGAGTCGGTTGCGCTGGTGCGGCGCCTCGGCGGCCAGGCCCGGCGCACGGCGGGCATCTGCACCGGGGCTTTCATACTGGCGCAGGCCGGCCTGCTCGACGGGCGCCGCGCCACCACCCACTGGGCCTTTGCCCGTGAGTTCCGCGAGATGTTTCCGCGCATCCAGCTGGAGGAAGACCGCATCTTCATCGCCGATGGCAACCTGTGGACCTCGGCCGGCATGACCGCCTGCATCGACATGGCCCTGGGCATGGTCGAGCAGGACCTGGGCGCCGAGATCGCCCGGGGCGTGGCTAATCGCCTGGTGATGCACCAGCGCCGTTCGGGCGGGCAATCGCAACATTCACAGCTGTTGGCCATGGCGCCACGCTCGGACCGTATCCAGGCGGCGCTGGAGCATGTGCGCGGGCACCTGGGGCAGCCCCTGACCGTCGAGACGCTGGCCGAGGTGGCGCACCTGAGCCCGCGTCAGTTCAGTCGCGTGTTCAGCGCCGAGACCGGTGAATCGCCGGCCAAGGCCATCGAGCGCCTGCGCCTGGAGGCGGCGCGGCTGCTGATCGAACAGAGCCGCCACAGCCTTGATGTGGTAGCTCGCGAGACCGGTTTTCGCGATCGTCGGCATCTGCGCGAGGCGTTCCTGCGCGGCTTCGGCATTCCGCCGCAGGCCGTGCGCCGCGATGCGCGGCGCCTGGACAGCGAGGTGCCGGCATGAAGAAACTCGTGCGCATGGACGACCTGCAGGTGTTCGTCAGTACCGTGGCAACCGGCAGTTTCTCCGCGGCGGCGCGCCAGCTGGACATCTCGCCGGCCCTGGCCAGCGGCGCCGTGCAGCGCCTGGAACGCAGCCTGGGGTTCCGCCTGCTGGTGCGTTCGACCCGGCGCCTGCGCCTATCGGATGAAGGCCAACGCTACCTGCCCCATGCGCGCCAGGTGCTCGAGGCACTGGTGGAGGGCGAAATGGCCCTGGAGCAGGGGCGTGAGGAGATCGGCGGGATGTTGCGCCTGTCCATGCCCTCGGACCTGGGGCGCAATGTGCTGCTGCCCTGGCTCGACGAGTTCCAGTTGCAGCACCCGGGCATCAGCCTGCAACTGCGTCTGAGCGACCAGGTGGCGGACATGGTGGGGGATCGCCTGGATGCCAGTATCCGCTATGGCCAGTTGGCCGATTCGGGCCTGGTGGCGCTGCCCCTGGCCCCGGACAACCGCCGCACGCTGTGCGCCGCGCCGAGCTACATCGCTCGCCATGGCGCGCCGCGCACGCCGGAGGAACTGGTCGGGCACAACTGCCTGCGCTATGTGATGGGCGAGCAGACCCACGAACGCTGGGGCTTCCACCTGCCGGACGGGGTCAGGACGGTGAGCGTTTCGGGCGACCGCACCAGTGACGACGCCGATGTGGTCCGCCGTTGGGCGGTGGCGGGGCTGGGGATCGTCTACAAGTCGCGGCTGGATGTGCTGGCCGACGTGCGGGCCGGGCGGCTCGTGGAGCTGTTCCCACCAGAATGCTGCCAGGCGGCGCCGCTGCAACTGGTGTGCGTGCACCGCCAGGCGGTGTCGCCGGCGATCCATCGGTTGCGCAGCTACCTGGGGGAGAAGTTTGCCGAGCTTGGCTAGGGTCTGTATGAAAAGTCTTGAGACGAAGGTCAGGCAAGGCGAAAACAGCCGAGGAACGGTCGGAGTCGCGCCCGACTTTACGGGTTGTAAATGAGCATTCCGAGGCTGTTTTCAACGCAGCATCACCGAGTATCAAGGCTTTTTATACAGAGCCTAGCAAGGCGCCTGCAGGTACGTCATCGCGCCTACAGGGCCCCTATCGGACTAGAAACCTTCCAGTACAACCTTGCCCTTTGCCTTCCCGCTTTCGATCAACTCGTGGGCGCGGCGCAGGTTGGCCGCGTTGATCGCGCCGAAATGCTCGCCCAGCGTGGTCTTGATCACGCCTTCATCGACCAGCCCGGCGATTCGCTCCAGCAGTGCGTGCTGCTTGATCATGTCGGTGGTCTGGTACAGCGAACGGGTGAACATCAGCTCCCAGTGCAACGACAACGACTTGCGCTTGAGCGGCACCACGTCGAGGCTGGCCGGGTCGTCGATCAGTGCCAGGCGGCCTTGTGGGCGCAGCACCTCGACCAACTGGGCGAAGTGGCGGTCGGTGTGGGTCAGGCTGATCACCAGGTCCACCTGGCCTATACCCACGGCCTCCAGCTGGGGTGCCAGCGGCTGGTTGTGATCGATCACCTGGTGGGCGCCGAGTTGGCGTACCCAGGCCTGGGTTTCAGGGCGCGAGGCGGTGCCGATCACGGTGAGGTTGGTGAGCTGGCGCGCCAGCTGGGTGAGGATCGAGCCCACGCCACCGCCGGCGCCGACGATCAGCAGGCTTTGCCCTTCGCCGCCGCCTTCGCGCACGCCCAGGCGGTCGAACAGCAGCTCCCAGGCGGTGATCGAGGTCAGCGGCAGGGCGGCGGCGCTGGCATTGTCCAGGCTGCGCGGCTTGTGGCCGACGATGCGCTCATCGACCAGATGCAGTTCGCTGTAGCTGCCGGGACGGTCGATGGCACCGGCATAGAAAACCTCGTCGCCGGGCTGGAACAGGGTCACCTGTTCACCGATGGCGCGCACCACACCGACCGCATCCCAGCCCAGCACCTTGGGTTGGCTGGTGCTGCCGCTGCCGGCGCGGACCTTGGTATCGACCGGGTTGACCGCGATGGCGCGGACTTCCACCAGCAAATCGCGTGGGCCGGGGACAGGCGCGGGCAGGTCGCTGTCATAGAGCGAGGCCGGGTCGGTAAGCGGCAGGCCGTGTTGGGTGAAGACGATGGCTTTCATGGCATCAGGGTCCCTGAGTGGTAGGTAGGGCAACCTTAGCCTGCAAGATTTATCGCAAAAACATCGCAATCACGGGAACAGTTTCAGCATTTTATTGAAAATGTAGCGGCCATGCTGGTCAGAACCAGCGATCGTTGCGTTTGCGCCCGCGGGTCAGCGCCGGCAGGATCAGCCCCGCCAGCAGCCCGGCGCCGGCGATGCTGCCGCCATACACCATGTAGCGCATCATCACCTGCTTGTTCTCGTCCCCCAGGCGCGCCTGGGTGTCGCGCAGGCTCGACTGGCTCTGCTCGAGCTGCTCGTTGAGTGCCTTGTTGCGGGTTTCCAGCTCGTCGATCAGCGCCTTGCGCGAGTCGAGGGTCTCCTGCATGCCCTGCACGCGGTTCTTCCAGCTGTCGTCGATGGTCTTGAGCTGGCCGGACAGTTCGGCCACCTGGGCGTCGAGCTGCGGCAGGCGCTCGCTCTGACCGGGCACCGCCTGCAGGTCGCTGGTGAGGATCCACACCAGGTCGCCGCTCTGCCCGCGTACCTGGCTGTAGTTGCCTTGGCTGGTGACCAGGGTGACCTTCTGCCCGGACTTGAGCGTGCCGACGATGCGGTGGCCATCGGTAGGGCCGCTGCGTACGTAAGTGTTCAGGCTGTCACTGACCCAACGCGCATCAGTGGCCGGTTCTTCGGCGTGGGCCGGGGCGGCGAGGGCGATCAGGGCTGCGATCAGGCCACCGCGCAGGGCGGTGAGGGCAGGGGAAGCGGGCTGGATGTCTGGCATGCTGGTCTTCGCTGAAACAGGACGAATGAAGGCCCGATGACTGGGCCGGCGATCCGGTCGGGTGGATTGACCGTCAGCGAAAGACCGTTTTTTTGTGGGCAGGTTCACCACCTGGCGCAGGAAATATCTGCAAAATATTGCGAAAAACCAGGAGTTATTGGCTGCTGTGGGCGCCAGTTCGCCGGCGAAAGGGCCGCAAAGCGGCCCACAGTGCCCTCAGGCCACTACTTCATAGCACGGCACATACGCAGCCCCACCGGGCAACTTCATGCGGTGCTGGTCGACGAACGCCTGCAGCAGGCGCCCGAGCGGGTCGAGGATCGCCGCATCGCCGCGGATCTGGTAAGGCCCGTGCTCCTCGATCAGGCGGATGCCCTTGTCCTTGACGTTGCCGGCAACGACGCCCGAGAACGCCCGGCGCAGGTTGGCCGCCAGCTCGTGTGGCGGCAGGTCGCGGCGCAGGGCCAGGTTGGCCATGTTCTCGTGGGTCGGGTCGAACGGGCGCTGGAAGCCTTCGTCGATCTTCAGCAGCCAGTTGAAGTGGAAGGCGTCGTTGCGCTCGCGGCGGAACTGCTTGACTGCCTTCAGCCCCTCGACCATCTGCCGCGCCACTTCGGCCGGGTCGTCGATGATGATCTGGTAGTGGCGTTGCGCCGCCTCGCCGAGGGTGGCGCCGACGAAGGCATGCAACTGCAGCAGGAACGGCTCGGCGCTGCGCGGCCCGGTGAGCACCACCGGGAACGGCAGGCCCTGGTTGTCCGGGTGCATGAGGATGCCGAGCAGGTAGAGGAACTCCTCGGCGGTACCGGCGCCGCCGGGGAAGATGATGATGCCGTGGCCGACACGCACGAAGGCTTCCAGACGCTTCTCGATGTCCGGCAGGATCACCAGCTCGTTGACGATCGGGTTGGGCGCCTCGGCGGCGATGATGCCCGGCTCGGTCAGGCCCAGGTAGCGGCTGCCGTGCATGCGCTGCTTGGCATGGGCGATGGTGGCGCCCTTCATCGGCCCTTTCATCACGCCCGGACCGCAGCCGGTGCAGACATCCAGCTTGCGCAGGCCCAGCTCGTGGCCGACCTTCTTGGTGTACTGGTATTCCTCGGTGCTGATCGAGTGGCCGCCCCAGCACACCACCATCTTCGGCTCGACACCGGGGCGCAGGGTGCGGGCGTTGCGCAGCAGGTGGAAAACGTAGTCGGTGATGCCTTGCGAGCTTTCCAGGTCGATGCGCTGGCTGGCCAGTTCGCTCTCGGTGTAGACGATGTCGCGCAGGGCGCTGAACAGCATCTCGCGGGTACTGGCAATCATCTCGCCATCGACGAAGGCGTCGGCCGGGGCGTTGAGCAGTTCCAGGCGCACGCCGCGGTCCTGCTGGTGGATGCGCACCTCGAAGTCCTTGTAGGCCTCGAGGATGGTCTTGGCATTGTCGACATGGGCGCCGGTATTGAGGATGGCCAGGGCGCACTGGCGGAACAGGGTGTAGAGGCTGCCGGTACCGACTTCGCTCAGTTGCTGGACTTCACGTTGCGACAGCGTCTCCAGGCTGCCCTTGGGGCTGACGGAGGCGTTGATGACATTGCGTTGGGGCATCTGGTCTTTCCTGTGCGGGTAAAACATCCTTCTTGGACAACACCATACAAGCAAATGTGCGTGGCAACGAGGGGGAGGGTGAAAAACCTTGGTGGCCAGAGGCGCCACGAATGCGCGCTTTGCACAGCGTTCTGTCAATAGCACAGTTGAGCGACTGTGCCGTTGGCCCGGCGGTGATAGGTTTGCCGATAGCCTGGCCTGTCACGATGTTGGCAGGTCGGGCCAATGCCTGTGCGCCTGTCAGATCACTGAAAGGATTTCCAACATGAAAAAGCCAATGACTGCCCTGGCCGTATCCGTAGCGCTCACCTTCGGCATCACTGTCGCGAACGCTTCCGTGCACCCGGCCTCCATCGCTGCGCCGCAAACCGTCAACCAGGGAACCTCCTCGCTTGGGACGCCCTTCGCTAGCGCTCAACCAGCCAAGAGCATCCAGGTGGCAAGCCTTGCCAGAAACTGCGCCGATGAGCGCTATTCCTGGTGGGAATACAGCGGTTGGGAAATCGTTGGCTGCCTCGCAAGTGGCCAGTGGTAACGATTGACGCGGGCCTGGCGCGTGGCAAGCGCGCCAGGGCTCCTGGATCAGCTGGCTGAGCGGCGTGCTTGTCCGCAAGGGGCAGGCCGGCTTCGCGGTCAATCGACCTTGAACACATGCCGCAGGTACGCCACGAAGTTCTCGTCCCGGCACTGGGTCTTGCCTGGGCTGTCGGAGATCTTTGCCACCGGCGCGCCATTACACGCGGTCATCTTGATCACGATGTTCATCGGCGTGACACCGGGAATGTCGCAGGTGAGGTTGGTGCCGATGCCAAAGCTGACCTGGATACGGCCATTAAGCGCACGGTACAGCTCGAGCATCTTCTGGAAGTCCAGGCCATCGGAGAAGATCAGGGTCTTGCTCCTGGGGTCGATGCCCAGCCGCTGGTAGTGCGCGATGGCTTTCTCGGCCCAGGCCAGCGGCTCGCCCGAGTCGTGGCGCAGGCCGTCGAACAGCTTGGTGAAATACAGGTCGAAGTCGCGCATGAAGGCATCCATGCCGATGCAGTCTGTCAGGGCGATGCCCAACTGACCACGATACTCACGCACCCAGCACTCCAGTGCGGCGGCCTGGCTGTCGAGCAGCCGTGGACCGAGCTGCTGGTGGGCCATGAACCACTCGTGGGCCATGGTGCCGATCGGCTTGACCTGGTACTCGCGGGCCAGGTGCACGTTGCTGGTGCCGACGAACTTGCCCGGGAAGTCGCGCTTGAGGATGTGCACCACCTCTTCCTGTACCCGGTACGAGAAGCGCCGGCGGGTGCCGAAGTCGGCCAGTTGCAGGCCGGCAAGCTCGTCGTCGCTGGCCTCGGCCCTGAGCCAGTCGAGCTTCTGGTACAGACGCTCGCCGACCTGCTCGATCACTACCTCGCGATAGCGGTAGCGGTTGCGCACCTCGCTGATGATCGCCAGCAGCGGGATCTCGAACAGGATCACGTGCAGCCACGGGCCGCGCACGTGGATCGCCAGCTGTCCGGTAGCGTCCAGGCCTACCTGCACGTAGCGCAGGTTGAAGCGGAACAGGCTGAGAAAACGGATGAAATCCGCCTTGATGAACGGGATCTTCTCAAGGTAGGCCAGCTGGTCGTGGGTTACCGAGACATCGGTCAGTTGTTCGATCTGGTAGCGGATCTCGGCCAGGTAGGGCGCCAGGTCTTCGTTGTTGCGGCAGCGGAATTCCCATTCCACCTCGGCGTTGGGGTAGTTGTGCAGCACCGCCTGCATCATGGTGATCTTGTAGAAGTCGGTATCCAGCAGGTTCTGGATGATCCGTGGGCCGAAAACGCTGTCGCTCATGGGCGATCCTCCTTGAGTTGCGCCAGTTGGCGGTCGAGGTCCTGTTCATCGGGGCACAGGTGGATGCCGGCGGTGGCCATCTCTGTGCACGCCTGCTGCGCGCCCTCGGCGCTCAGTGCGCGGCAGGCCGGCAGGTACAACAACACCTCGAAACCGGCGCGGCGCAGTTGCAGGGCGGTGGTGCGCACGCAGTAGTCGAGCGCCAGGCCACCAACGATGATCGCCTGTACCTGTTGCACCTTGAGGAACTCGATGACACCGGTGGAGCGGCGTTCCGCCAGGTCGTGGTAGCAGGCGCCGTAGGGGTGCAGGTCGGGTTCGACGCCTTTCCAGACGAAGTAGTCGTAGTCGATGGGGGCGGGCAGGCCGGGGAGTAGTTCGAAGCCGGGCGTGCCGGGGACGCAGTGGCTGACCCAGGTCAGGTCGGCGTTGGCCAGGGGCAGCGGTTGCAGCATCTGCCCGGCGTCGGCGACCACCCAGGCGGCATTGGCCGGGTGCGCGTCCTTGCTGCCCAGGCGCAGGGACGCGCGTTGGGCCATGGCGTTGAGCGCGGGGGCGATCTGCTCGCCACCGGGGACCGGTAGCTCCTGGGGCGCGTTGCTGGTGAAGCCGTTTTGCGCGTCGACGTCGAAACTGGCGGTCTTCATTTGGGGTCACTCCCTGGCTGGATGGTCAATATAATCCATCTGGTGAATTAAATCTGTCAAGGGTGCTTTTATGATGAATTTATCGCTTGATCTATTTAGTTGCCCTGATGGAATATAGGCGGAAGAAATGGAGTGAGCATGTGACTAGTCCAGAAGTCTTGGCCAGCGTGGATATCGTCGCGTTGCGCCTGTCGCCGCAAACCCAGCGTCTGCAAGTGCTGCTGCACCTGCGTGATCGCGAACCCCATGCCGGGCAGTGGGCCTTGCCGGGTGTGATCGTCAATGGCCGGACTCCGGACAACAGTCTGGACGCCGCCGCGGAACGTGCGTTGGTGGAGAAGGCCCAGGTAGTGCCGCGCCACCTGGAGCAGGTCGGCACCGAAGGCAATGCCTTTCGTGATCCACGAGGGTGGTCGTTGAGCACCTACTACCTGGCGCTGCTCGATCCAGATGGCGAGGTCGACGCCGCGCAACCGATGTTTGTCGACGTCGACGAGGTGTTGGCGCGCAAGCGGCTACTGCCGTTCGACCATCGCCTGCTGGTCGAGCGCGCTTGCGAACGGCTGGCGGCCAAGACCGTGTACAGCAACCTGCCGCTGTACCTGGTGCCGGAGCGCTTTACCGTGCTGGATGCCTTGGCCGCGGTACAAGCGTGCCTAGGGCAGGCGGTCAACGGCACCTCGCTGCGCAAGCGCCTGGAGCGGATGAAGGCAGCGGGCTGGGTGGTGGATACCGGCGAGAAGAACCAGCCCAGGCTGGGACGGCCACAACAACTGTACCGGCATACGCCGCAAGGGGCTGGGGTGTTCATGTTCGACCGTAGCCTTTTGGCTGCCGGGTAAGGAGGCTACCGGGGTGCGTAATCGGCAGATGTTGAGCAAGGGTGTCAGGGGGAGATTCGTATGAGCTACAGACTACTGAATGATCTTTTTGCTGATGCTGAGGACAAGGTTCAGGCATGGATTTGTCGAGATTGCCTGGGCGATTGGATTATTGCCTCCCAGGCCATGACGTTGCGTGAACGCAGGACCTGTTGCGCGTGCGAGCGTGAAGTGGAAAAAGCGCGTGACATCCAGATGATTGCCGATCGTATCCAAGGGGAATTGCCAAAGTATTTTGAAGTCGTGCCCAGCGCAGAAGAGGCCGTTGGCTTTGAATTGGCCCAGGTCGTCGGTCTCTCGATCGACTGTGGCAGCGAAAAGGCCAATGCGCTGATAGCCACTTTATTGGTCAATCCTGAAGCCAGTACCGAGGGCTTCTATCGGGCCGGCCAGCGTTATCGGCAGACGCCGGCAGGAACCTTCGCCGTTCTGCGTGATGAGGTTATAAGCGAATGGCAAGGCTTTGCTCATGAGCTCATCCACGGGCGTCGATACTTCAATCAGGATGTGCAGAATTTCTTTGGTTCTCTGGTATGTGAGGCCTTGCGGGCCAAGCCTCATGAGGGCGCTGAAATTCCCTTGGTTGTAAAGACACTAGCGGCAGGCAGTGAGCTATTCCGGGCGCGCATTGCCCGCTCTAAGAAAGAGCTGCAAGAGATTCTGGAGAACCCAGGTGCCCAGCTAAGCGCTCCACCCAAGCTGTCTGCGGCGAACAACCGCATGAGCGCTGCCGGCATGCCGTTGTTGTATGTCTCGCAAACGCTGGAGACCTGCGTGGCCGAAGTTAGACCCTCCATCGGCGACACGGTTGTAGTGGGAACGTTTTCACCGACACGGGATATGACGATCTTTGATTTCACTGCATTGGAAGGCGAGTTTCATCATGAGGCTTTGAGTCTTTTCGAGCGAGGGCAGCAACAGCGAGCACGGCACCGTCATATGCTGCGGCTCTTGCATGAAGAGCTTGGGCGGCCATTGCGGGCTCAGGATACCGACTATGTGATGACTCAGGCCCTGACCGAATTCATCAGGTACCACAAGGGCGTGGAATTCGATGGCGTTGCCTTTCGATCGGTCCAGAATAAGGAAGGGATCAATTATGTGCTTTTCGATAGTGGCGACAAGAGCCGCCGAAAGTCCCCCGACTGGACGCCGGAATTTGCTGTGGTGCTATCGGAGGCCGATGTGAAAGTGAAAACGATTCAAGCGGTTCACTATGGGCTGTCCGATGCTCAACCCAGTGCACTGACACTGACGGTACAGGCGAATGAATAAAGCAGCTTACCCCATAAAAACCTTGATACTCAGTGCGAGTATCGGCCTTGCAGGTTGCGCCTTGGCGTTGTTCAGCCGTCAGCGCAGTGTTGCGCAATTGAACACGTTGTTTGACTGGCTAGGCGGTGGAGAGGCGAGCCTGGTGGAGCACTTTCTCAGCGGCCTGGGTGTCGTGTTGCTGAGTATTTTCCTGGTGGCGCTCCACGCGAGAATGTCCACCCGGCAAGCATGGCCCAAAGCGTGGCTGCGCGCTGGATGGTTCGTTGCCCTGCGCTCGAAAGTATTCAGAGCGACACGCCCTATCTACATCGTGCATTGGTCCGCAGTGATTGCGACCGTCTATGTGCTTGCGAGTTGCCAATGGGAGCTTGGCCAGGCCCAGGCGGGGCGAGCCTTTCAGACCTTGCAGCTGTCGATGGATATCGCCGGCAGTGCGACGGCGTGTCTTTTTCTGATGCTATTGATGCGGGCCGATTATCGGCGCGCTCGTCAATCCAGAAGTCTGGTGCTTGGTAGATGATCCGGTTGAGTTATCGCGCAGCGGGCCGTGTCGACTACCTCGGCTACCTGCGAGGTGCGTCATGACTATGCTTGCGAGATGAGTACGCCCATCCAGACACGTCATCCCTGTCCGCCTGGCGCTTGCGACTGCGGACGCGAACACCTGGCCGACGGCCCCGAGCGACGCGTCCTGCTGCTCACCCGCGAGGAAGAGAAGCGCCTGCTCGCCCGGTTGGAGAACCTCAAGGACCTGGACGACCTGCGCCACCTGCAACAGCGCCTCTTCGAGCAGCTGGGTATCCGTGTACATATCGGCCCTGGGCTCAATGAAGTGCGGACCATGCGCGGCATCGCCATCGAACTGGAGCCCCAGCCGGGCCTGTGCCGCAAGACCCGCCAGTCGATCCCTGCCGCCATTCGCCGTGGCCTCGAGCGCAACCCGCAAGTGGCCTTCCGCCTGCTCGACGCCCACGACCTGCTGCGCGACGCCTGAGCCTCAGCGCATCGCCGCCAACTTGATGCCGAAGCCGACCAGGCAGGCGCCGGCCAGCCGTTCGAGCAGGTTGGCGATGCGCGGGCTGGCGCGCATGCGCTCGGCCAGTCGGTGGGTAAGGAACACCGCGATCAGCCCGTAGAGCAAGGTAAGCCCGGCCACGGTCAGCGCCATGAAGGCGAAGGTGACCACGCCCTGGTGGCGCACCGGGTCGATGAACAGCGGGAAGAACGCCATGTAGAACATGATCGCCTTGGGGTTGAGCAGGGTGATCATCATGGTCTGGCGCAGGTAGCGGCCGCTGGCCATGCGGCTCTCGCGCGGGGCGCCGCCGGGCTTGCTCAGCACCATGCGCAGGCCGAGCCAGGCCAGGTAGGCGGCGCCGGCCCACTGCACCACGTGGAAGGCGGTGGGGTAGGTGGCCAGCAAGGTGGCCACGCCGGCCACCGCCAGCCACATCAGCACCTGGTCGCCAAGGATCACCCCGAAGGTGGCGGCCAGCCCGCCCTTGATGCCGCCCTTGCCGGTGGCCGTGATCAGGGCGAAGTTGCCGGGCCCGGGGATCGCCAGGAGGATGAGGAACGCGATCACGAAAGCGCCGTAGTCGGTCACGCCGAGCATGGGGATTCTCCTGGTGGAGGTGGGCAGGCAGACTTCGATATATGCCATCATTCGCCGCGTTTGCAAAGCCACGACGTTACAGGGAGGTGAAGATGGCGTTCAGTGCGGATGAGCGGGCGGTGCTGCTGGCGGTCAAGGGCGTGGGCCCGACCGTGGTGCAGCGCCTTGAACAACTGGGATATGGCTCGTTGGCACGGCTGGCCGAAGCCGATGCCTTGCAGATCGTCACCGAGGCTGCTGGGTTGGTGGGCAGCAGTTGCTGGAAGAACAGCCCCCAGGCACGAGGGGCGATACAGGCGGCGATTGCCCGGGCCAGAGAGCATGTCCCGCAGGGCGCGTGCCCCGCCAGCGGCGCATAAAAAAGCCCCGAAGATCAAGGCCTTCGGGGCAAACGGTTGGGGGAGGAACCAACCAAAGGAGTCTTCACATCAGGGGGCGGTCAGCGCGAGCTGGCCACCACATCGGGTTGCCAGCCGCCGCCAAGCGCCTTGTAGATCGCGACGATGCCGCTGTACAGCTCGACCTCGCCCTGGGCCTGGGCGTCTTCGGCGCTCAGGCGCTCGCGCTCGGCGTCGAGCAGCACCAGGTAATCCACCGTGCCTTCGCGGTAGCGCACCGAGGCCAGGTCCGCCGCCTTGCGGCTGGCGTCGCTCTGGCGCATCAGCGCCAGCAGGCGCTGTTGGCGCTTGCCGTAGTCGCTGAAGGCGTTGGAGGACTCTTCGAGGGCCAGCAGCACTTGCTGTTCGTAGTTGGCCAACGCCCCTTCGGCATCGGCCTTGGCGCCGCGCAGGCGGGCGCGCACGCTGCCCAGGTCGAACGCCGCCCAGGTGATGCTCGGGCCCAGCGCCCAGGCGTTGGCCGCCGAGGAGCCGATCTGCGAACCGCGGGCGGCGGTGAAGCCGAGGAAGCCACTCAAGCTGACCCGCGGGAACAGGTCGGCGGTGGCCACGCCGACGTTGGCCGTGGCCGCAGCCAGCTGGCGCTCGGCGCTGCGAATGTCCGGGCGGCGGCGCAGCAGCTCGCCGGGGTCGCCCACCGGCAAGGCCTTGGCGATGGCCGGCAGGGCCTTGGGCGACAGGTCCACGGCCATCGCGTCCGGGCGCTGGCCGAGCAGGGTGGCGATGCGGTTCTTCGCCCGTACCTGTTCGGCCTGCAATTGCGGCACGGTGGCTTCGACACCCGCCAGGCGGGCGTCGGCGCGCACCACGTCGAGCTCGTTGCCGACCCCGGTGTCGCGCAGGGTCACGGTGATGTCCCGCGACTGCTGCTGGGTCTTCAGGTTGGCCACGGCGATCTGCTCGCGCAGTTGCGCGCCGCGCAATTGACCGTAGGCGTCGACCAGCTCGGCGATCAGGCTGACCTGCAGTTGCTGCAGGTCGGCCTCGGCCGCCGCTTCCTGGGCTTCGCTGGCCTCGATCTGGCGCTGGATGCGGCCGAACAGGTCAAGCTCCCAGGCCATGTCCAGGCCCAGGTCATAGCGTTCGCTGTTGACCCGGCGCTCGGTCTGGCCGGGCACCTGGCCCTTGCCCAGGTCGCTGCTGGCGCGGCTGGTGACCACGGGGATCTGATCATTGGACACGTCCTCGCGAATCGACCGCGCCGCTTTCAGGCGGGCGAAGGCCACGCGCAGGTCACGGTTGCCGTCCAGCGATGCCTGCACCAGCTGGTTCAGCACCGGGTCGTCGAACTGTTTCCACCACACGCTCTCGAAGCGGCTGCGGTCATAGGCTTTGGCTTCAAGGCCGGCGTCCAGCTTGGCCGGTTCGGTCAGCGGGGCCTGGTAGTCCGGGCCCACCGCGCAGGCCGCCAGGGCCAGTGCCAGCAGGCTCGGGGTCAGGGGTTTGAGCAACTTCATGCATGGTTCTCCAGGGCCACGGCGTGCTCGGCCTTGCGGGCCTGGCGACGCTCGACGAAACGGCGGATCAGGAAGAAGAACACCGGGGTCAGGAACAGGCCGAACACGGTCACCCCGATCATCCCCGAGAACACCGCCACACCCATGGCGTGACGCATCTCGGCACCGGCGCCGGAGGAGAACACCAGCGGCACCACACCCATGATGAAGGCGATCGAGGTCATCAGGATCGGACGCAGACGCAGACGGCAGGCTTCCAGTACCGCAGCCAGCGGGTCGAGGCCCTTGGCCTGTTCATCCTTGGCGAACTCGACGATCAGGATCGCGTTCTTGCACGCCAGGCCCACCAGTACGATCAGGCCGATCTGGGTGAAGATGTTGTTGTCGCCACCGGAGATGATCACCCCGGTGATGGCCGACAGCAGGGTCATCGGCACGATCAGGATCACCGCCAGCGGCAGGCTCCAGCTTTCGTACTGAGCGGCCAGCACCAGGAACGCCAGCAGCACGCACAGCGGGAACACGAACAGTGCGGTATTGCCCGAGAGGATCTGCTGGTAGGTCAGGTCGGTCCACTCGAAGGTCATGCCGTTGGGCAGCTCTTCCTTGAGCAGCTTCTCGATCGCAGCCTCGGCCTGGCCGGAGCTGTAACCGGGGGCCGCAGCGCCGTTGATTTCGGCGGTGATGAAGCCGTTGTAGTGCATCACGCGGTCAGGCCCCGAGGTGTCGCTGACCTTGAGGAAGGTCGCCAGCGGGATCATCTCGCCCAGGTTGTTGCGCACCTTCAGCTGGCCGATCTGTTCGGCGTCGAGGCGGAACTGCTGCTCGGCCTGGACGTTGACCTGATAGGTGCGGCCAAAGCGGTTGAAGTCGTTGGTGTACAGCGAGCCCAGGTAGACCTGCAGGGTGTCGAAGATGTCGTTGATCGCCACGCCATGGGTCTTGGCCTTTTCCCGGTCGATGGCGGCATCGACCTGCGGCACGTTGACCTGGTAGCTGGTGAACAGGCCCGCCAGTTCCGGCACGTTGTGGCTCTTGGCGATGATGTTCTGGGTTTCCTTGTACAGCGCTTCATAGCCCAGGTTGCCGCGGTCCTCGATCTGCAGGCGGAAGCCGCCGATGGTGCCCAGGCCTTGTACCGGCGGAGGCGGGAAGATCGCGATGTAGGCATCCTGGATATCGGCGAACTGGGCGTTCAGCGCGGCCGCGATGGCTGCCGCCGACTGGCTCGGGTCCTTGCGCTCGTCGAACGGCTTGAGCGGGGTGAACACGATGCCGCTGTTCGGGCTGTTGGTGAAACCGTTGATCGACAGGCCCGGGAAGGCCACCGAGTCGGCCACGCCTGGCTGCTTGAGGGCGATCTCGCTCATCTTCTTGATCACCGCCTCGGTACGGTCGAGGCTGGCGGCGTCAGGCAACTGGGCGAAGGCCACCAGGTACTGCTTGTCCTGGGCCGGCACGAAGCCGGTCGGGGTGGACGAGAAGCCCAGGTAGGTCAGGCCCATCAGGCCGGCATACACGAACAGTGCGATACCGCTGGAGCGGATGACCCGGCGCACGCCACCGACATAGCCATGGCTGGCGCGGTCGAAGAAGCGGTTGAACGGGGCGAACAGCCAGCTGCCCAGCAGTTTTTCCAGGAACCGCGAGAAACGGTCCTTGGGCGCGTGGTGGTCCTTGAGCAGCACGGCGGCCAGGGCCGGCGACAGGGTCAGCGAGTTGAACGCCGAGATCACGGTGGAGATGGCGATGGTCAGGGCGAACTGTTTGTAGAACTGCCCGGTAAGGCCTGAGATGAACGCCGCCGGCACGAACACGGCGCACAGCACCAGCGCCGTGGCGATGATCGGCCCGGTCACTTCGCTCATGGCCTTTTGCGTGGCTTCCAGCGGTTTCAGGCCCAGTCCGATGTTGCGTTCGACGTTCTCCACCACGACGATGGCGTCGTCCACCACGATACCGATGGCCAACACCAGGCCAAACAGCGATAGCGCGTTGAGCGAGAAGCCGAACAGGTGCATCACCGCAAAGGTACCGATCAGCGACACCGGCACGGCCAGCAGCGGGATGATCGAGGCGCGCCAGGTCTGCAGGAACAGGATGACGACCAGCACCACCAGGACCAGCGCTTCGAACAGGGTGTGCACCACCGCCTCGATGGAGCCACGGACGAACACGGTCGGGTCATAGACGATGCTGTAGTCCATGCCTTCAGGGAAGTCCTTCTTCAGCTCGGCCATCTTCGCCCGCACTTCGTCGGAGATCTCGATGGCGTTGGAGCCCGGGCGCTGGAAGATCGGGATGGCCACCGCCGGCTGGTTGTTCAGCAGCGAGCGCAGGGCATACTGGCTGGAGCCGAGCTCGACCCGGGCGATGTCCTTCAGGCGGGTGATCTCGCCGTTGGCGCCGGCACGGATGATGATGTTCTCGAACTCTTCCTCGTTGACCAGGCGGCCCTGGGTGTTGATCGACAGCTGGAAGCTGGTCGAACCGGGGGCGGGCGGGGCGCCGAGCTGGCCGGCGGCGACCTGGCGGTTCTGCTCGCGGATCGCGGCCACCACGTCGCTGGCGGTCAGGTTGCGCGAAGCGGTCTTGTTCGGATCGAGCCAAACGCGCAGGGAGTAGTCGCCCATGCCGAACAGCTGCACGTCGCCCACGCCGCCCAGGCGCGCCAGCTCATCCTTGATGTTGAGGATGGCGTAGTTGGACAGGTAGAGCATGTCGTAGCGGTTGTCCGGCGAGGTCAGGTGCACGACCATGGTCAGGTCGGGCGAGGCCTTGTCGACCGTGATACCGATACGGGTCACTTCTTCCGGCAGCTTGGGCTGGGTGCGGGTGACGCGGTTCTGCACCTGCACCTGGGCATTATCCAGGTCGGTGCCCAGGGCGAAGGTGATGGTCAGGGTCAGCTTGCCGTCGGCGGTGGATTGCGAGGACATGTACAGCATGTTCTCGACACCGGTGATGGCTTGCTCAAGCGGTGCGGCGACGGTCTCGCCGATCACCTTGGGGTTGGCGCCGGGGAAGTTGGCGCGCACCACCACGGTGGGCGGCACCACTTCGGGGTATTCGCTGATCGGCAGCTGGAACAGCGAGATCGAACCCGCGATCAGCAGCACCAGCGACAGCACCGCGGCGAAGATCGGCCGGGTAATGAAGAATTTCGAAAAGTTCATCGGTGTTGTCCCTTAACCGCGCGGCGCTTGGGCGCTGGCGACTTTGACATTGGCGCCGGCAACCTTCGGTGCCGGGTTGCTGGCTTCCAGGGCCTGACGCTGCTGGGCGAGGGCGGCGAGAGTCTGCTCGCTGGCCATCGGCGTTTCCTCCGGGGTGACCGGCGAGCCAGGGCGCACGCGCTGCAGGCCCTTGACCACGATCCGGTCGTCCTTGCCCAGGCCGCTGCGCACGATACGCAGGCCTTCGAGCTTGGGCCCCAGTTCCACGGCGCGGTAGGCGGCCTTGTTGTCCTTGTCCATGACCAGCACGAATTTCTTGCCAAGGTCGGTGCCGACCGCTTCGTCGTTGATCAGTACAGCGTCGTACTGGGCGCTGCCGACCAGCTTCAGGCGCGCGTACAGGCCGGGGGTGAACTGGCCGTCGCGGTTGTCGAACACGGCGCGGCCACGGATGGTACCGGTGCGCGGGTTGACCTGGTTGTCGACGAAGTTCATCTGGCCCAGGTGCGGGTTGCCGGTCTCGTTGGTCAGGCCCAGGTACACCGGGGTGCTCTGGCCGCGCTGGCCGTCGCGGGCCAGTTGGCTGTACTTGAGGTACACGCGCTCGTCGGCGTCGAAGTAGGCGTAGACCTTGTCGGTGGAGACCACGCTGGTCAGCGGGGTGACGTCGGCCGTGACGATGTTGCCGGCGGTGAACTGGGCGCGGCTGACCCGGCCGCTGATCGGCGCGGTGACGCGGGTGAAGCTCAGGTTCAGGCGGGCCAGGTCGAGCTGGGCCTGGATCGCGTCGACCCCGGCGCGGGCCTCGGCGGCGGCGCTGGTGCGCGACTCGGCCAGTTCCGCGGAGATGGCGTTGCTGTCACGCAGGCGCTCGCCACGGCGGGCTTCGTTGGCGCTGCGGATGGCGGTGGCCTTGGCTTGTTGCAGCTGGGCTTCGAGGCGGCGGACTTCGGCCTGGAACGGGCGCGGGTCGATCTGGAACAGCAGGTCGCCTTTTTTCACCTGGGCGCCTTCGGTGAAGGCCACCAGGTCGACCTGGCCGGACACCCGCGGGCGTACCTCGACGGTTTCCGGCGCTTCGAGGCGGCCGGTGAACTCGTCCCATTCGTTGATCGGCTGTTCGATCACCTTGGCTACGCTGACTTTGGGCGCGGCGGGAGCCTGCACGGCGTCGGGGGTGCGACCGCAAGCGCTGAGCACCACCACTGCCAGGGCAGCGAGGGGGAAGCGCAAGGGTTTGAGTGAGTGATCCATGGAGAACTCCGCCGAGATATTAGTAGTGGGCGGAGTTTGAGTGTCTTGCGCGTGACGCACGAATCAAATGGAGCGAAGGTTATTATCACGGGCAATGATATGTCGGGTGCCATCATCAATCATGACGCATGGGCACCCATCAGAATTGCGCAGTCAGCGCGGCCCGCCAGCGGCCTTTTCACGCAATGCCTTGGCCACCTTGGCCTCGATCTCGTAGGCGGGGCCCTCCAGCGCCTGGTAGTCACGGGTGTACTGCTGGGCGAAGCCCTCGACGCCCAGCGCCTGATACTGCTGCACGTGCTTGAGCTCATGGGCCCACAATGCCACGTTGTCCTCGGCATCGGCGGGGCGGCGGAAGATGACCGTGTCGATCAGGGTCACGGCGTTGACGTCCGGGTTCTGCAGTAGTGCGTTGGCGGCGCTGATCTGCTGTTCGTTGCCGACCCGGTAGCGCGCCGCGTCGAGCACGGCGAAGTCGTACCAGGGTTCGAGCTGGGCGCGGATATGCAGGGGAATCGGCTGCGTGCCATTGGCGGTGGCTTCGTCGCGGGCCTGGCGCAGGGCGAACACCAGGCTGCCGGTGGCCATGCGCTCGACATCCTGCAGCACCTGGCCGCCTTGGTTGGGGTCGATGGGCGCGCAGAAGCATACCACCAGGCAGACCTGGTACTGCCCGGTCGGGCAGCTGTCCTGGGCGAAGGCGGGCAGGGTCATCAGCAACCCCAGCAGCGTGCTAGCGAACTTCATCGAAGACCTGCTCGACCAGCTTGCGGCTGGCGTCCAGCACCTGTGCCTGCACCGGTTCGCTGGCCAGCATGCGCCCCACCACCAGCGCGCCGACACACTGGCTGAGCAAGGCCCAGGCCAGATCGGGATCATCCAGGGTTTCGCTCCAGGCCTCATGCAATTCCAGCAGCCAGTGTTCGGCCTGTTCGCGCACTGGCCGTTCGGCGCGGGCGATCTCCACCCCCAGTGGCGGCAACGGGCAGCCGCCTTCGGCATTGTGCAGGTGCGCCAGGCTCAGGTACTGGTCGAGCAGGCGCTTGAGCCGCGCACGATCGGTGCCACGTTCGACCAGGCGCGCCAGCGGGCTGTTGGCCAGCTCGCGGCGGACGATCTCGCTGAACAGGTCGTCTTTGGACGGGAAGTGGTTGTAGAAGGCGCCGCCGGTCAGGCCGATGGCCTTCATCAGCCCGGCCACGCCAGTGGCGGCGAAACCGCCGCGCTTGGCCAGGGCGCCGCTGCTGGACAGCAGTTTTTCGCGGGTCTGTTGCTTGTGGTCGGTGGCATAGCGCATGCGCGCAACCTCGTGGTGTGGGCTTGACGATGAGCTGATCGTAGCATAGCGTTCGTTTACTAAACGATCATTCATCAATGGAGCGGTCCATGGCAGAACAACAAAAAGTCGTGCTGGTGATCGGGGCGGGTGATGCCACCGGCGGCGAGATTGCCAAGCGTTTCGCCCGCGAGGGCTACATCGCCTGCGTGACCCGGCGCGAGGCGCAGAAGCTGCAGCCGCTGCTCGCCGAGATTCGCGCCGAGGGCGGCCAGGCCCATGGCTTTGGCTCGGATGCGCGCAAGGAAGAGGAGGTCGCCGAGCTGGTGGAGACCATCGAGCGCGATATCGGCCCGATCGAGGCGTTCGTCTTCAACATCGGCGCCAATGTGCCGTGCAGCATCCTCGAGGAGACCCCGCGCAAGTACTTCAAAATCTGGGAAATGGCCTGCTTCGCCGGCTTTCTCACCGCCCAGGCGGTCGCCCGGCGCATGGTCACCCGAGAGCGAGGCACCATCCTCTTCACCGGTGCCACTGCTGGCACCCGCGGCGCGGCCGGTTTCGCCGCCTTCGCCGGCGCCAAGCATGGCCTGCGCGCCCTGGCCCAGAGCATGGCGCGGGAACTGGGGCCACGGAACATCCATGTCGGCCACGTGGTGGTCGATGGTGCCATCGACACCGCCTTCATCCGCGACAGCTTCCCTGAACGCTACGCGCTCAAGGACCAGGACGGCATCCTCGATCCTGCGCATATCGCTGACAGTTACTGGTTCCTGCATGCGCAACCGCGTGATGCCTGGACCTTCGAGCTGGACCTGCGCCCGTGGATGGAGCGCTGGTAAATCCCTCCCTCATACAAGGATTGAATCATGAGCAAGACCGTCGAGTTCTTCCTGGACCTGGGCAGCCCGGCCACCTACCTGGCTTCCACCCAGCTACCCGCCCTGTGCGCGCGTCATGGGGCGCGGTTGGTGTACAAGCCGATTCTATTGGGTGGGGTGTTCCAGGCCACCGGCAATGCCTCGCCGGTAATGGTGCCGGCCAAGGGGCGCTATATGCGCATCGACCTCAAGCGTTATGCCGATCGCTATGGCGTGCCGCTGACCCTGCCGCCGGGGTTCCCGGTCAACACCCTGAACCTGATGCGCGGGCTGATCGGCATCCAGTTGTTTGCCGAAGAGCGTTTCGAGGCGCTGTTGAAGGTGTTGTTCGAAGGGTTGTTCGTGCACGGGCGCAATCTGGCAGATCCCGCGGTACTGGATGAAACCCTGGCCGCCGGCGGCTTCGAGGCCGAGATGTTTCACGAACTGGCCGCCCGGCCCGAGGTCAAGGACGCCTTGCGCAAAGCCACCGAGGAGGCGGTCGAGCGCGGTTTGTTCGGGGCGCCGACGTTCTTTGTCGACGGGCAGATGTTCTTCGGCCAGGACCGCCTGGATTTCGTCGAGCAGGCCTTGGTCAGGCAGGCATGACTGGAAGCAGTCGCTCTATCTGCCTGCGTTCCCAAAGGCTCAGGTGATCGACCGGATTGGTGCCGTAGCGGTGCCAATCGTCCAGCGTGCCCAGCCGTCCATCCGGACACTGGCAGTGGCTGCAGTGGGCCAGCCCCTCGCTGTCCAGCACCAAGGTCAGGCGCCAGCCTTCGACCAGCACCTCGACCTGCCCACCGGCCAAACGAGCGACCGCCACCAGCGGGCGGACGCCAAGGGCGGCATCACGCAGGCACTGGTAGGCCTCGCGGCTGGCAACGGTGGTCATGCGCGGGTCAGAAGTTCGCCGGGGTGTTGGCGCTGATGATCTCGGCCTCGTCGGGGCCGATGTTCTTGAAGCTGTGGGGCAGGGTGGTGGGGATGTAGTAGCCGTCGCCGGCATTGAGGATGCTCACCTGGCCATCGACCCACAGTTCCAGGGTGCCACGGGTGACCAGGCCGCATTCCTCGCCTTCGGCATGCACGATCGGCTCGCCGGAATCGGCACCCGGTGCGTACAGCTCGCGCAGCATGCGCATCTGCCGACCTTCGACGCTGGCGCCGACCAGCAGCATGCGCAGGCCGTTGCGGCCCAGGTCGGGTTGTTCGCCGCCACGGAACACATAGCGCTCCTCGCGCACCGGCTCGTCGAAACTGAAGAACTCGGCCAGGGACATGGGGATCCCTTCGAGCAGTTTCTTCAGGGAGCTGACTGAAGGGCTGACCCGGTTCTGCTCGATCTGCGAGATGGTCGAGTTGGTCAGGCCGCTGCGGCGGGCCAGCTCCCGTTGGGAGAGGTTGTTGCGTTCACGCACCAGTTTGAGTCGTGTCCCCGTGTCCATAGCCGCCTTGTTTGCAGAGGTGTCAAAAATAATGGGCGAGGCATTAAAACACACTCTGCACGCTTGCGCGCTGTGCGCGTCAGTGGCGCTGGTCGGACGCTGCCGGCCACAGACCGACCAGTAACAGCAGGGCGCCCACGGCCAGGAACGGCAGGCGCGGATCGAGGGCGTAGACCAGGGCGCCGGCCAGTGGCCCGATCACCGCGCCCATGCCCTGGGCGGCGCCGATCGAGCCGGCCGTCGCACCTTGTTCGCTGGCGTGCATGGCGTTGGCCGCCAGCGCCGAAAAGGCCGGGAACACGAAGCCCATGCCGAACGCGGCGACGAAGAACGCGCCCCATAGCCACGGCGCGCTGGTGGCCAGGGCCGCGGCGGCGAAACCAAGCCCGGATACGCAGGCGCCGACCTTGATCATCTTCAGAGGTGGCCATTCCAACTGGCGCAGGAACACCTGGGCCAGCATCAGCGCCACGCCCACGCTGGTAAGGGCGATGCCCGCGGCCTGGGCGGCGGCGCCGGCCTCGAGTTGCAGGCGGTCGAGGGCGAAGAAGCCGACGGCGATCTGCGACACGGTGATGCTCAGCATGGCGCTGAAGGCCACCAGCAGAGGCCTGCGCAGGCGCGGGTCGGACAGTCGCACCGGGTTGGGCGCATGGGGCTGGGCCAACGGCTGTGGCTTGAGCTTGAACAGCAGCACGACGAACGCCGTAGCCGGCAGCAGCGACAGCACATAGAACGGCATGCTCAGGCTGTAGCGCGACAGCAGCGCGGCCAGGGCCGGGCCCAGTACCAGGCCGACCGCGTTGGCCGCACCCAGCGAGGCCATGGCCCGGGCCCGGCGCTGCGGCTCGACGTGATCGGCGATCAGCGCGTTGCCGCCCACCGGCAGCGCGGCATAGAAGGCGCCGATCATGCCCCGCGCCAGCATCAGGCCGAAGAAGGCCAGGGTCGCGCCCGGCAGCCAGCGCAACGCGCCGTCGATGAACAGGCACAGTACCCAATAGGCCAAGGTGAAGCCGCCGCTGCCCAGCAGCAGTACCCGGCGCCGGCCAAGCCGATCGGCCAGGCGCCCCCAGGGCCGGGCCAGCAGCACCCAGACCACGCCGGCCACGGTCACCGCCGCGCCGGCCTGCCAGGTGGCCATGCCCAGCAAGCGGGCGATCGGGCCGATCAGGGCGACGAAGGCCATCATCGACATGGTGCAGGCCATGTTGGCCAGCATCAGCGGGCGCAGGTCCAGGGTGCTGGGCGGGCTGCTCACCGGGGCAAGCGTGGCAGGGTCCTTTGCGGCGTTCATAAGGCAGTCCAGGGCAGTTCGACGAAATGAGCGCCGATGTTAGTAATTATTATTTACATTTGTCGAGCCCTGGCGGTGCTCATTCACCGCGACGCAATGGGCCTGGCCACATGCTACGCAAGACGCCGTCGCGACGCACCAGGCCATGCACCAGGGCCGCGCCCAGGTGCGCCAGCACCGTGGCGAACAGCAGGTAGCCGGACCAGCCGTGGGCCTGGCGTAGCACGGCGTAGAGCTGCAGGTCGTGGGGGGCGATGGCGGGCAGTTGCAGCGGGCGGGGGTAACCGCCTGCCGAGAGCATCGCCCAGCCGAGCAGCGGCATGGCCAGCATCAGCCCATACAGCAGCAGGTGCGAGGCGCCGGCGGCCAGGCGCTGCAGGGCGGGCAGGTCGCGAGGCAGTGGCGGGTGCGCCAGGCTCAGGCGCAGGACGATGCGCAGGATCACCAGCACCAGCAAGGCCAGGCCGGTGGCCTTGTGCAGCTCGACCAGCCAAGGGTGGCGGGGCGACAGGTCGGCGACCATGCTCACGCCGATGAACAGCATGGCCAGGATCAGCACGGCCATCAGCCAATGCAGCAGCCGGGCCAGGGGGTGAAAGGCAGTGGCGCTCATGGGCGGGCTCCTTCGGTCAGCGACTCGTGGCTGCGGCGGTTGAACGACACCGAATAGGCTGCCGAGCGGGCGGCGAGGATCGGGTCGGCGGAAGGTTCGATGCCGTGGGGCAGGATCAGCGGGTCGAAGTTCAGGTCGCGGCAGGCGCCTTGCTCGGGGCCGTCGACCTGCTCCAGGACCAGGGTGCCGGCATCGAGGCTGCGGCGTTCGGCGGGCCACGGACGGGCAGGGTCGTCCACCGGATCGCCGGGCTCGGCCAGGGTCAGGCGCAGGGTCCAGCGCAGCGGGCCCTGGGCCAGGCGTTGCTGCAGGTCGTGCTGCAGGAACTGCTTGTCGTCGACCTGCGCGGGCAAGGCGGCGTAAGGCGCCTGCGGCTCCAGTGCCCAGCGCACCGGGTGCGCCTGGCCGTTGGCATCGATCAGGCGGAAGGCGTTGATGCTGTTGTAGGCGGTGCTGGCGAAACTGTCGCTCGGCTTGTAGCTGGCCGCCCACTGGCGAAACGCCGCGCTCTCCGGGTGGGCGGCGAAGAAGGCTTGCAGCCTGGCCGGGTCGGGTTTGCCGGTGGCCGGGTCCGGGGCGCCGGCCAGGACCTGTTCATAGAAACCTTCGACCGTGCTCACAGCCAGTACCGGCGGGTTGTTCATGCCGGTGCGCCAGACCTGGCCGTCGTCGCTGGTCAACTGCACCGCCAGACTGCGCACCGGTATGGCGGTGTCCGGCGCGAACGGATTGGCGCCGCCGATGGCGAAGCGGCCGATCACCGGCACTTTCTGCTGGCTGAACACCCGGGCGCTGGACAGCGAGGCGGCCTGGCCGCTGGCCTGGAAGTAACCGCTGACACACAGGCCCTTGGCATGGTTCTTCCGGTAGCCGGGGTGGTGGCCGGCCTGGGCTTCGAAGGTGTCGATGATGCGTTGCGGGGTCAGCCTTGGCGCGTCGATCCAGCCGGCGGCGTAGGCGAAGCCTGCGCCCAGGGCGGCCAGCGTGGCAGCGATGGCGGCCAGGCGCAGGGCCTTGGCGGGGCCGTGCAGGGGAGTAGTCATGGGAACGGTCCGGTCAGGTGGAATGAACCGGTACGACGCAGGGGCAAACGATTTATTCCCGGCGGGGGAATAGATTCCGTGCCCGCGCGTCTGCCTTGTACACTGACAGCCCGCAGGGCCCCGGAACCCGACCATGCACGATCTGGACGACCAACAATGGCGCGAGCTGCTGCAGCGCCTGCGCCGCTTCGCCCTGTGGCTGACCCGCGAGCCTGGTACCGCCGACGACCTGGTCCAGGCCACGGTCGAGCGCGCCTTGAGCCGTCGCGGCCAGCAGCGTGATGCCGACAGCCTGCGCCCCTGGCTGTTCACCATCCTTTACCGGCTGTTCCTCGACGGCAAGCGCCGCGAGCGCCTGCATGCGCGCTGGCTGGCCTGGTTCGGTCGGGGCCAGGCCGAGGAGCCGACGGGCGGCGAGATCGAGAGCATCGTGCTGGCCCAGGCCGACCTGCAGGCCTTTGCCCGCTTGTCGCCCGAGCAGCGGGCATTGCTGTTGCTGGTCAGTGTCGAAGGCTTGAGCTACAAGGAGGCGGCCGAGACGCTTGGCATCCCCATCGGCACCGTGATGTCGCGCCTGTCGCGTGCCCGTGCCGCCCTGCGTGAACTGACCGAGGGCAGCCCTACGCCCCCGGCCTTGCGGAGACTCAAATGACACGCCTGATCCCCACCGAGCACGAACTGCACGCCTATGTCGACGAGCGCCTGGAGCCGGCGCGCCGGGCCGTGGTGGAGGCCTGGCTGGCCGCCAATCCGCAGGAGGCCGTGCGCATCGAGGCCTGGCGTGCCGATGCCCGGCGCCTGCGTGCGGCCCTGGCCGGCTTTGGCGAGCGGCCGAGCGATCCGGAGCTTGACCTGGCGCCGCTGCGTCGCCGCCTGCGTCAACGCCGGCAGCACCGCCTGGCAGCAGCGGCGGTGCTGATGCTGGCGGTAGGCCTGGGCGGGCTGGGCGGCTGGCAGGCGCGTGAGGCGACGCTGTTCGCTGGCATGCTGCCCATGGCCGACGCCGTGCAGGCGCACCGGTTGTTCGCCGATGCCAGCACGCTGGACATCGAGGCCCGCGAGCCGGCACGCCTGCAGGCTTGGCTGAGAACCCACTTCAACCGTGTCGGCCGCTTACCGGACCTGGCCGGCTATGGCTTCCAGCCCGTGGGCGCGCGCCTGCTGAGCAACGAGGCGGGGCCGGCGGCCTTGCTGGTATTCGAGGATCGCCAGGGGCAGCGCATCAGCCTGTTCCTGCGCTCACCGGGCGAGCATTTCGAGCGAATGCCTACCGGCCAGCGCACCGATGGCCAGCTGGAGGCTCGCTATTGGTCCCATGGCGATTACAACTTTGCCCTGGTCAGCGCGGCGGACGATGCCCGTGGCGAGCAGCTGCGGCAGGCGTTGGGGGGCAGTCTGTAGGGCGTGATCAAGGCGCTAAACGAGTGTCCTTTCCATGGCGCCCACCACCAGACCCTCCATCAAGCCCATGCCCTCAGCTTCACCCAGGCCCTTGCCGCGCAACATCCCGGGCAACTGGTTCAACAGCGTTGCCAGCACATGCCCGGTGGCCGCCAGGGTTTCCCCGGCCAACCGCGCCTGTGGCGCAATCAGGCGTAGCAGCCCGGTTTCGTAGCGCTCGCGCAAAGCCGCAAGGCGCGCCTGTTGGTCCTCGCTCAGGCAGCAGAAATCCCGCTCGGCCAGGCGGAACTGCAACGGCCGCTCGCCATGCAACTGCCAGTGCGCGGCGATCAGGCAGGCCAGTACCGGCTTGCCCTGGGCCCGCGCCCGGCGCCCCTGGTCCAGGGTCGCCTGCAGTTCCTCGTACAACTCCTCGATAAGGTCGTACAAAAGGTCCTGCTTGCTGGGGAAGTGGTGGTATAGCGAACCTGCGGTCAAGCCCACGTGCGCCGCCAGCTCACGCATGCTGACCTGGCCGAAGCCTTTCTCGGCGAACAGGGCCATGGCCCGGTCACGCCGCTCCTCGAAATTGGCGCAGCGCAGCGCCGCAGTGACCGGGGCCATGGCGCGGTTCCTCTAGTAGGTGAAGAAGCCGCGGCCGCTCTTGCGCCCCAGGTAGCCGGCGGCAACCATTTCCTTGAGCAGCGGCGCGGGGCGGTACTTGCTGTCGTTGAAGCCTTCATGGAAGGCCTCCATGATCGCCAGCAGCGTGTCCAGGCCCACCAGGTCGGCCAGCGCCAGCGGGCCGATCGGCTGGTTGCAGCCCAGGCGCATGCCGGTGTCGATGTCCTCGGCGCTGGCCAGGCCTTCCTGGAACACGAAGATCGCTTCGTTGATCATCGGCACCAGGATGCGGTTGACCACGAAGCCTGGGCGGTTGCCGGCGGTGATCGGGGTCTTGCCGAGCCGCTCGGTGACCAGCAATGCCTGGGCATAGGTCGCGTCGCTGGTCTGCAGGCCACGGATGATCTCGACCAGCGCCATCATTGGCACCGGGTTGAAGAAGTGCACGCCGATGAAGCGCTGCGGCTGCTCGATGCTGGCCGCCAGCTGGGTCACCGACAGCGACGAGGTGTTGGTGGCGATCAGGCACTCGGCGCCGACGTTGGCCGCCACCTGCTGCAGGATGCGCTGCTTGAGGGCGAGGTTCTCGGTGGCCGCCTCGATCACCAGTTGCGCGCTGGCCAGCTGGGCGTAGTCGGTGCTGGTGCGGATGCGCGCCTTGGCCGCGCTGGCCTTGTCGGCGTCGATGGTGCCCTTGCCGACCTGGCGCTCGAGGTTCTTGCCCAGGGTCGCCACGCCACGCTCCAGCGCCGCGTCGGAAACGTCCACCAGCAGGACCTGGTAGCCGGCCAGCGCGCACACCTGGGCGATGCCGTTGCCCATGGTGCCTGCGCCGATCACGGCGATGTGTTCGATGTTCATGCTGCTGACTCCTGTCAAACGCGTTCGAAGACGATGGCGATGCCTTGACCGCCGCCGATGCACATGGTAGCCAGGGCGTAGCGGCCCTGGACGCGGTGCAGTTCATGGATGGCCTTGGTGGCGATGATCGCGCCGGTGGCGCCGACCGGGTGGCCGAGGGAAATGCCCGAGCCGTTGGGGTTGACCTTCTCCGGGTCGAAGCCCAGGGCGCGGGCCACGGCACAGGCCTGCGAGGCGAAAGCTTCGTTGGACTCGATCACGTCCAGGTCGCTGACCTTCAGCCCGGCTTTCTCCAGCACCTTCTGCGTCGCCGGGATCGGGCCCAGGCCCATCAGCGCCGGCTCCACGCCGGCGTGGGCGTAGGCGACGATCCGCGCCAGCGGCTTGAGGCCCTGGCGGCGTACGGCGTCGCCGCTGGCCAGGACCAGGCCGGCGGCGCCGTCGTTGATGCTGCTGGCGTTGCCGGCGGTGACCGTGCCGTCCTTCTTGAACACCGGCTTCATGCTGGCCAGTTGTTCGGCGCTGGCATCGGTGCGCACGTTCTCGTCCACGGCGAACTGTACGCTGCCTTTGCGGGTCTTGATCTCGATCGGCACGATCTGGCCGTCGAAGCGGCCTTCGGCGATGGCGCGGGCGGCGCGATGCTGGCTGGTCAGGGCGACCTCATCCTGCATCTCGCGGCTGATGCCATGGGCCGCCGCGACGTTCTCGGCGGTGATGCCCATGTGGAAGTGCTCGAACGGGTCCTGAAGAATGCCGACCATGTAGTCGATGCCTTGCAGGTCGCCCATGCGTGCGCCCCAGCGCGCTTGCGGCAGCAGGTAGGGGCCGCGGCTCATGGCTTCGGCGCCGGCGGCCAGGGCGATGTCGCTGTCACCCAGCAGCAAGCCCTGGGCGGCCGAGACAATGGCCTGCAGGCCCGAGCCGCACAGGCGGTTGACGCTGAAGGCCGGGGTTTCCTTGGGGATGCCGGCGTTCATTGCCGCGACCCGCCCCAGGTAGGCATCGCGTGGTTCGGTGGGGATCACGTTGCCCATCACCACATGGCCGATCTGCTCGGCGGACACGCCCGAACGCTCGATGGCGGCGCGGGTGACCTGGGTGGCGAGGTCGGCCAGGGGCAGGTCCTTGAGCGAACCGCCGAAGCTGCCGATGGCCGAACGTACCGCACTGACGACGAAGATTTCTGTGCTGCTCATGGGGGCTCCGTATTCGAAGGCGTGGCGGGGCGCGGGAGGCTCTGCGAGAATGGCGCCCACACCCAGCGGGGGTGGATCGAGTCTAGGCAATGGCCTGCGGGCGGCCTATGCCGGATCTGTTCAGACAACCTGGCATTTTTTGCCACTCAGCATAGACAGCGGACTTTTGCCATGCGCGATAGCGATACGGTCGCGGTGTACTTCCTCAATGCCATGGTTCACGCCCTGCGCGACCGGCCCCAGGCGCGGGACGCCCATCTGCGGGCGGTGGGCATCGACCCGCAGGTACTGGCCCAGCCGCTGGCGCGGGTGCCGGCCAAGGCCTTCGCCCAGTTGTGGCTGGCGCTGATCGACGAGCTGCACGATGAGTTCTTCCAGCTCGACAGCCACGGCATGCCCCTGGGCAGCTTCGCCCTGATCTGCCGCGGGTTGATCCAGGAACCGACCCTGGGCAAGGCGCTACGTCAGTGCCTGGGCAGTTTCGCCCTGTTCCTGCGTGACCTGAACGGCAATGTCACGGTGCGTGGCGCGCGCACCGTGATCAGTGTGGAGTCGAGCATCGCCGATCCGCTGACCCGGGTCTACGCCGAGGAAACCTACCTGGTGCTGGTGATCGGCCTGCTGTGCTGGCTGGCCGGCCGACGCATCGCCATCGACCGTACCGAGCTGGCCCTGGCGCGCCCGGCGCAGGAGGATGACGCATTGCTCTGGGGGCCGGACCTGCGCCTGGGCAGCGGGCGCACCGAGGTGGAGTTCGACAGCGCCTGGCTGCGCCTGCCGGTGGTGCAGGATCTGGCGGGGTTGAAGGGCTTTCTGCGCAGTGCGCCGCAGGGGCTGGTGATCCGCTTTCGCAACCAGAATGGCCGGGTGGCGGAGGTCTATCGTCATTTGCGCGCCCTGCATTACGGGCAGTGGCCGACGCTCGACGCCATGGCCGCACGGCACAAGCTCAGCGCCAGCAGCTTTCGCCGCCAGTTGGAGCGCGAAGGGCGCTCCTACCAGCAGATCAAGGACGAGGTGCGCCGGGCAATGGCCTTCGAGCTGCTGCGCGAAGGCCATCTGAGCATCGCCGAGATCGCCGAGCACACCGGCTTCCAGGAGCCCAGCGCGTTTCACCGGGCGTTCAAGAAGTGGACCGGACAGAGCCCGGGCAGCTACCGGGCCAAGCGTGCCGCATCGGCTTGATCAGCGGTCAGGGCTGCAAGGGCTCGGGCCTGAACAACGGCTTCTTCATCACCGCTTTGATCCACACCACCGCGATCAGTGAAACCACCGCCAGCACCAGCCCGGCGGTGCCATAGATCTTCAGGCTCATCTCGGGGCTGGGCGATGCGTTCCAGATCGCATACAGCATGCCGCCGATGCCGAACAGTTGCGGCAGCGGATAGAACGGCGTGCGGAACGGCCGAGCCAGGTGCGGGTAACGATGGCGCAGGGCGATCACGTCCAGGTGCACGATGATGTAGGCCAGCAGCCAGGCCAGCGCGGCGGCCAGCAGCAACAGGTTGATCGCCGCCGCGTCCTGGCCCATCAGCAGGATCGGCAGCCCGGTGATCGCCGCCACGAACAGCACGGCGACCCACGGTGTGCGGGCGCGCGTGCTGAGCTGCTTGAACTGGGGGAACGCCTGGCCATTGCAGGCCATGCCGTAGAGCATGCGCGGGATGGCCGCCAGCGAGGTGTTGAGGGTGCTGCAGGTGGCGGTGACCGCGGCGATCACCAGGAACACTTCGCCGGTCTTGCCGAACACCGTGGTGGCGAACAGGTAATGGGGCAGGGCATCGCTGCCGAGCGCCTCGCGTGGCACCAGGAACAGCGCGCCCAAACCGTACAGGCCGATGGTGATGAAGATGACGGTGAGGCCGATGATCATCGAGCGCGGGATGTTCCGCTCGGGCTTGCGGGTTTCCTCCACCAGCGAGCAGACGAACTCGGCGCCGACGAAGCCCCACACGGCCATGGCGGTCAGGGCCAGCACCCCGGCGCCCATGGGGTTCCAGTCACCCTGCAGCAGGGTGGTGGTGACACCCTCGGCATGCCCTTCGCTGATCGCGGCAACCCCGAGGATCAGCAGCACGATGACCATGACCACAGCCATGGCGCTCTGCAGCTTGGCGAAGAGGTCGATGCCCATGAGGTTGAGGCCGGTAAACAGGGCGAGCACGCCAAAGGCCACCGAGTATTGCGGGAACACCCCGGGGTAGACCTTGCCGACGATCAGGTCGAGCAGCAGCAACTCGGCCGACAGCGCGAACATGGCCACCACCACGTAGCCGGAAAAGGTCGCGAGGATGGCCGGGAAGTGCCCCAGCGCGACCTCGGTGTAGCTCGACAGGCTGCCGGCGCGCGGCACCAGCAGGGCCAGCTCCGAGAACGAGAACGCATAGCTCAGGGCCAGCAGGTAGGCCAGCCCGAGGGGCACGATGAAGCCCAGGCCGGCGGCGCCGACCCCCTGCAGCATCATCACCATCACCCCTTGCGACACCACCAGGCCGACGGCTACCGCCAGCAGCGAGCCCAGCCCCAGGACCCGGCGAAAGCCGGCTTGATCGTGCTGCACGCTGGCAGGCACGGACGCACTTGCACTCATGACAGTTCCCCGCTCTTTGTTGTTGTAGTTGCGCCAGATACTGGGACAGGGTACGCAGCGGGGAAATTAGTAAATATGTGGTTGGTGCAGAGGAAAAAGCTGGGTTGGCAGGGGGCCGCGGGGCGGCCCCGATGCTCAGAATGTCGCCTTGACCTGCAAGCCGACTACCAGGGCGTTGTCGATGTCCTTCCCGGAAAACGCCCCTGGCTCGACGATGTACTGCACGTCCGGGCGCAGGTTCAGCCACGGCGTGGCCTGGTAGCCGTAGCTCAGCTCGATCAGTTGCTCGGCGCTGTCGATGTCGGGGAATGGCTGGCCGGCATTGAATGCGGCAGCCTCGAGCACGTCGCGGCTGCGCGGGTTCGGCACTGCGCGCCCGTAACCCAGCGCCACGGTATCCCGAGGCCGGCCCACGAACGGCTGGTACAGCACCACGCCGGCACCGTACCACTTGGTGAATGGCGAGGCAGCCTTGCTCGAGGCCGAGTACTGGCCGAAGGCGTGCAGGCTGCGTCCCGGCAATGCCGGGTCGTTCCACACGGCCTGGTCGACCAGCAGGTAATGGCCACCGCGACCGGCGACTTCCTCGCTGCTGCCGATGCGTTTCACGTTCGAGCTGTCGTAGTAGTAACCGACCTTGTATTCGCCCGGCAGCTCGCCACGTAGCTTGTACACCAGTTCCAGCGGGAGCACGGTGCCGGTGCTGTGCTTGGGCCCCAGGTGCCAGGCACGGCTGGAATTGCCGTTGCTCTCGGGGTCGACGTTGAACGCCGCCACGCGCAGTTGCCAGTCCGGCGCCAGGTCGTACTTGAGCCGCGCACCTAGGTGAGCGTTGGGGTAGTTGGTCCAGCCGCTGCCGCCGGACATGTTCAGCGGGTGGCCGCAGAAGCCGGCGTTCATGAAGTTGCACAGGATGCCGCTGTCCAGCCCGCCGAGGTCGTTGCCCATGGCCATGTAGCCGAGCTTGAGGTTGAGCGAAGGCGACAGGTTGCGCTCGTAGCTCAGTTCGGTGAGGCGGGTGTAGAGGCCACCGTAGTTTTCCTGGATCGGCAGGCGGTTGCCCACCAGGTCCTCCGAGGCGCTGTTGCCGCGGCGGTCGTTGATGGTCAGCTGGACCTTGCCGCCGTTGTCGAGGCCGTACAGCTTCGACAGGTCGAACTGCGCGCCCAGCTTGAGGTTCTGCGAGTAGCGGGCCGAACGGTGCAGGCCGCCGTGGGCGTTGTAGGCGGTCTCGCCGCTGTAGTCGCCGGTGAAGGTGATGCCGTCTGCCGCGAGCTGGTGGCGCAGGCCGCCCCAGTCGCCGGTCAGGGTGTTGTCGGCGGCGAATGCAGTGGTGCTGGCGAGGGCAAGGAGCAGTGTGGGGGTGAGGCGTGAAACGGATGACATTGCGAAGTCTCGGGTGGTCTGAAAGGGCCTGTATCGCCGGCTTGCCGGCGATACAGGCGACGCGATTCATGGCAATGCGTACGCCATCACATAGTCGCCGCGGTCGGTCGACTGGCGCGCACCGCCGGCAGTGACCACCACGTACTGCTTGCCGGTCCTGGGCGACACATAGGTCATCGGGCCGCCCTGGCTGCCGACCGGCAGGCGGGCTTTCCAGATCTCGCTGCCGTTGCTGCTGTCGTAGGCGCGCAGGTAGAAATCCTGGGTGCCGGCGATGAACACCAGGCCTCCCTGGGTGGACAGGGTGCCGCCGAGCGTGGGCAGGCCGATCTTGATCGGCAGGTGCATGCGGATGCCCAGGGGGCCGGTGTCCTCGACGGTGCCCACCGGCACCTGCCAGGCGACCTGGCGGGTCTTCATGTCGATGGCGGTCAGGGTACCGAACGGCGGTGCCTGGCACGGGATGCCAGCCACCGATAGGAAGCGGTTCTTGTTCACCGCATACGGGGTGCCCTTGAGCGGCACCGCGCCCATGCCGGTGTTCAGTGCTTCGCCACCGGCGGCGGCATCACCCTTGTTCTGCGACGGGATCATCTGGATCCACAGGCCCAGGCGCATGTCGTTGACGAAGATGAAACCATGCACCGGGTCGGTGGAAATGCTGCCCCAGTTCATCCCGCCCAGCGAGCCCGGGAAGCTCAGCGACAGGTCGGTGCCGGGCGCGGTGTAGAGGCCGTCGTAGCGCATCTTCTTGAAGTCGATGCGGCACAGCAGCTGGTCATAGGGCGTGGCGCCCCACATGTCCGACTCGGTCAGGGTCTGCGCGCCGATCTGCGGCATGCCTACCGATTTCGGCTGGGTTGGCGAGTATGGCTCGTTGGGGATGTTGCTTGGCTTGACCGGCACTTCATCGACCTGCGTGAGCGGCTTGCCGCTGGCGCGGTCGAGCACGTAGATCTGCCCGGCCTTGGTGCCGATCACCACGGCCGGCACGCTGCTGCCGTCATCCTTGGTGAAGTCGATCAGGCTTGGCTGCATCGGCAGGTCGAAGTCCCAGAGGTCGTTGTGCACGGTCTGGTAGACCCACTTCTGGTTGCCGGTGGTGGCGTCCAGGGCCAGCACCGAGGCGCCGTAGGTGTGGTCAAGCCTGCTGCGCTCCACGCCGTAGATATCGGTGGACGAGGAGCCCATCGGCAAGAACACGGTGTTCATCGCCGGATCGTACGACATCGGCGCCCAGCTGTTGGGAGTGCTGCGCACGTAGGTGCCGTCGCCTTGCGGGGCAGCGCGGTCTTCCGGGTTGCCGGGGTCGAAGGCCCAGCGCTGGGCCCCGCTGATCACGTCGAAGCCACGGATGACGCCGCCGGGCATGTCGGTCTGCACGTTGTCGGCCACGCGCCCGCCGACCACCACGGTAGTACCGGCCATCAGCGGTGCCGAGGACAGCTGGTAGTAGGAATCCGGGACATCGCCCAGGCCGGCCTTGAGGTCGACCTGGCCGTTTTCGCCGAAGCCCTGGCAGAACGCGCCGGTGTCGGCGTCGACGGCGATCAGGCGGCCATCGATGGTGTTGGTCAGCAGGCGGCGCTGGCAGTTGGCGCCGGCCGGCACGCTGGCCAGAGTGATCAGTGAACTGTTCGGCTGGCTCGGTTGGGAGATCGGCGTGGTGGCGTCGAAGTAGGCCATGCCACGGCAACGCTGCCAGACCTTGGACTGGGCGTTAATGGCGTTCTTCCACAGCTGCTTGCCGGTGTCGGCGTCCAGCGCGATCAGGTTGTTGTGCGGGGTGCAGATGAACACCTTGTCGCCGACCTGCAGCGGGGTGAGCTGGTCTTCGGCGCCATTGCCGTCGCTGAGGGCGACGTCGCCGGTGTGGTAGGTCCAGGCGACCTTGAGCTTGTCGACGTTGCCGCGGTTGATCTGGTCCAGGGCGGCGAAACGGCTGCCGCCTTCGGTGTTGCCGTAGTGGGCCCAGTCCTTCTGTTGCTGGCCGGGCTCCACCGGGGTCAGGCCCGGGCCGTTGCCGGTGGGGGCGACGCTGGGGTGGGCAACGAACATGTTGCCGGCGGCGATCGCCAGGGCCACGGCCAGCACGCCGGCGATGCCATAGGCACCGCGCGCCTTGTGGCGCACCAGTAGCGGGTAAACCAGCGCGACCACCAGGCCGATGGCGGCGAACATGAACAGGCGCGAGAACAGCGGCCAGAACACCAGTCCGCTGTCGGCCACGGCCCAGATCGCGGTGCCGGCGAGGAACAGGGCGTACAGCCAGGCGCCGGCGGGTTTGCCTCGGGCGATGAGCAGGCCGGCGAGGGCCATGGCCAGGCCGCCGGTCAGGAAGTACCAGGAACCGCCCAGGCCGGCCAGCTTGAGGCCGCCGGCGGCCAGGAGCAGGCCGAGCAGGGCGATGACAACGCCCAGGCCGACCAGGATGAAGGTTGAGGCGCCACGGGCGCGGGGTGAGTCTTTCATGCCAGGGATCTCGCAGGTGGAATACCGGCAGTTTAATCCCTTAGCAAGCTAATTAACAAGTTAGTACATTTTAAGTCGGGACCGATTGTCGCAGGTCGAGCAGCCGATTCATCTCCCGCTCCCGCGCAGCCACGCGCCAAAATGAACTCAGGCCTGCAACCCTTCCATCAGGCAGCGCAACGCCCCTTTCACGCGCTCGGCGGCCGCCTGCGGATCGTCCTGGGCAATCACCCAGATACCGCTGTCGCCCATGGCGCCGTTGAGCAGGTGGGCCATGGCCACGGCATCGAACGCGCGCAGCCTGCCGGCCTGCTGCAACTCGACCAGGCCCTGGGCCATGGGACCGATGTAGCTGGCCTCTTCCATCTCGCGCAGGCGCGGGCCGAGCACGCCGGGGGCATCCTGCAACAGGATGCGCCGCAGCGCCGGTTCATGCAGCAGGTCGTAGTAGTACAGGCAGGTGTCGATATAGCCCTCCCACGGATCGGCGTGGGTGGCGTAGCGGGCATCGATGGCCTGGTTGATCTCGTCGAGCAGGTGTTGCACCACGGCGGTGAACAGCCCGGCCTTGCCGCCGAAGTGGTGGTGCAGGGCGCCGCGGGTGAGGTCGGCTTCAGCGCACAGGTCGTCCATCACCACGGCGGCAAAGCCTTTTTCGGCGAACTGGCGACGGGCAACGGCGATCAGCCGTTCGGTGGTGTCGGCGCTCATGGCGGCGCGGCTGCGGCGTGGGGTGGGCATTGAGGCTCCGATGAAAAAAGACGATGGATGCAAATTAGCATACGTTGCGTATGTCAATAAATGGCATTAGCATACGCGGCGTATGTCAATAAATGGCATTAGCATACGCGGCGTATGTCAATTGGAGGTTGTCACCGTGTCTGCCCTCGTTTCGCGTAAACCCACTGCCTGGCTGGGCGAGCTGCCGGGCCTGCTGCGCCTGGCACTGCCGCTGGTGCTGGGCCTTTCGGCGGCCGAGCTGATCAGCCTGACCGACACCGTGCTGCTGGCCTCGCTGGGCACGCTGGTGCTGGCCTGTGTCGCGCTGACCAGCAGTGCCGGGCTGATTTTCCATGCCGGGCTGTACGGCATGCTCGCCACCCTCAGCGTGCGCGTCGGCCACGCCTTCGGCGCCGATGATCCGGGCGAGGTGGCACGCACGCTGCGTGGCGGCCTCGGCTATGGGTTGCTGGTCGGCATCCTCGGCTGCCTGGCCATGCTGGCCACGTTGCCGCTGGTGCAATGGCTGGGCGTGCCGCTGCCGGATGTGGCCCTGCTGACGCCGTACTGGCAGGCCATGGCGGTGTTCCTGATTCCGTACTGCCTGGCGGTGGTGTTCAAGGACGTGCTGGAGGCCATCGGCCGGCCTTGGGTGGCCGTGCTGCTGGTGATGAGCGCAGTGCTGTTCAACCTGCCGCTGAGCTATGGCCTGATCCATGGACATTTCGGCTTGCCGGCGCTGGGGTTGCTGGGTGCGGGCATCGCCGGGGTGATCGCCGAGTCGCTGGCGGTGCTGCTGGCCCTGGCCTATTGGCGGATGGCGCCGTCGTTGGCGCGCTATCGCCAGGCGCCACAGGGGCCGCGTTTGTCCTGGCGCACGCTGCTTGGCGAGGGCTGGCCACTGGGGTTGGGCTACCTGGCCGAGGCCGGCGCGGTGGTGATCGCGGCATGGATGCTTGGCTGGCTGGGCAATGCCGCGTTGGCCGCCAACCAGGTGGTGCAGTCGATCGGCGCGCTGCTGTACATGCTGCCGCTGGGCATGGCCGCGGCGGTGAGCATTCGCATCAGCCAGGCCCAGGGCCGCGGCGAGACGGCGCGCATCCGCGCCATCGGCAGCGCCACCTTCGCCAGCGTCACCGCCTGGATGCTGGTGGCCACCGTGCTGCTGGCGCTGTTCGGGCGGCGCATCGCCGAGGCCATGAGCGACGACCCGCAGGTCATCGCCATCGCCGTGCCGATGTTCGTGGTGGTCGCGGCGATGCAGGTGGCCGACGGCCTGCAATCCACCGCGCTGGGCGCCTTGCGTGGCCTGCAGGACTACCGCTGGCCGGTGGGGGTGACCTTGGTCAGCTACTGGTTGCTGGCGCTGCCGATGAGCTACTGGCTGGCCTTCCATTCCGCGCTGGGCCCGGTGGGTGTGTGGGTGGGCTTCGCCTGTGGCCTGGCGGTGTCGGCGGTGCTGCTGCCGTGGCGTTTCTATCGGCTGCAGGCAAGGCCGCTCACCGCGGCGCTGGTTCAGCCCTGATAGAAAACCGCCAGCCACACCGTGGCCACGCCGGGCTCGGTCCACTCCACGCGGTGGCGGCAGCGGGGCGGGATGTCCAGGTGGTCGCCTGTGCGCAGCACGCGGGTGTGCGTCTCGTGCTCCAGGCGCAGCCCGGCGCTGCCGCTGAGCACGACCACCCATTCGCCCTCGGCCTGGTCGTACCAGAACCCCTCAGGGCTGGCCTGGCCGCTGGAGACGATGCGTTCGATGCGCAAGCCCGGCCGCCGCAGCAGTTCGGTGAATTGCTCATCGGCCTCGGGGGTCAGCGGTGGCAGGGCGGTGAACAGGTTGTCTGGCATGGGACGGCTCACGGGTGGTTGATTGCAGAGGGGCAATTGTAGGAAGGTTTCGGCTTTTGCCCCACGGAAAACCACAATGGACAAGCTGCTGGCGATCAAGGTGTTCATGGCCACCGCCGAGACCGGGGGTTTTTCCGCCGCCGCGCGCAGGCTGGGGGTGGCGACGTCTTCGGTGACCCGCCAGGTCGATGCCCTCGAACAGGCGCTCGGGGCCAGCCTGCTCAACCGCTCCACACGCCAGGTCAGCCTGACCGAGGCCGGCACCAGCTACTACCAGCGCGCCCGCGAGATCCTCGAGGCGTTGGCCGAAGCCGACGCCAGCGTCGCCGACCGTGGCGAGGAGCCGGTGGGGGTGCTGCGCCTGTGTCTGCCGGTGGAGTTCGGCCGGCGGGTGATTGCCCCGCACCTGGGGGCGTTTCTCGCCCGTCACCCGGCCCTGGAGCTGGACATCGACCTCAGCGACCGTTTCGACGACCTGCTCGACGGGCGCTACGACTTGGCCATCCGCCTGGGCGAACCGGCGCCCGGCGATGAACTGGTGTGCCGGCCGCTGGGCCGCTTCGAGCGTTGGCTGGTGGCAAGCCCCGCGTACCTGCGTCAGCACCCGCCGCTCGGCGAACCGCGACAACTGGCCGATCACGCCTGCCTGCGTTTTCGTTACGGCCAGTCGGCGCGGCCCTGGCGCCTGAGCCAGGGCGAGCAATGCCTGGAACTGGATATCAGCGGCCCGCTGCGCAGCGCCAATGCCGACCTGTTGCGCGAGGCGGCGATCGCTGGCAGTGGGGTGGCGTTGCTGGCCGACTGGCTGGTGCGCGAGGATGTCGAGGCCGGGCGCCTGCAACGGCTGTTCGCCGACTGGACGGTGAGTCCGGGCAATGCCAACGCCAGCATCAACGCCCTGTACCTGCCCAATCACCGTGGTTCGCGACGGGTGATGGCGTTCGTCGCCTTCTGTGAGGGGCTGCTGGCAGGCTGAGGCGTTGCGTGTCGCGCAAAGGCCTCTTGCGCAGGTGATGGATTCTCCCCGGGGCGAATGTCCGTCACCCTTCGCGCACATCCTTTCGCAAGCCGAGGTACCCTCGAATGAATCCCTCCCTCGCCGTCGCCCAGCCGGCGGCCCCAGGCCTGAGTCGCGCCCTGGTGATGCTGCTGGCGTTCTGCTGCGGCGCCATCGTCGCCAACATCTACTATGCCCAACCCATCGTCGGCCTGATCGCCCCGGAGGTTGGCCTGTCCACCGCGCGGGCCGGCCTGATCGTGTCCCTGACCCAGATCGGCTACGCCCTGGGCCTGTTGTTCCTGGTGCCGCTGGCCGACCTGCTGGAGAACCGCCGGCTGATGGTCGCCACGGCGGTGCTGGCCGCCGGCAGCCTGTTGCTGGCTGGCACCAGCGGCCATGGGCAGGGCGAGGTGTTCCTGCTGTACGCGTTGCTGATCGGCTTCAGTTCGGTGGCGGTGCAGATGCTGATACCGCTGGCGGCGCATCTGGCGCCGGAGCGCGAGCGTGGCAGGGTGGTCGGCAACATCATGGGTGGGTTGCTGCTGGGGATCCTCCTGGCGCGTCCACTGGCAAGCCTGGTGGCGGACCATTTCGGCTGGCGTGCGGTGTTCGTCGGTGCCGCCGGGTTGATGCTGGCGATCATCCTGCTGCTGGCGTCGACCCTGCCGCGCCGCGTCCCCGAGCACAAGGCCAGCTATGCCGGGTTGATGGCCTCTTTGCTGGTGCTGTTGCGCCGTTATCCGGTGTTGCGCCAGCGGGCGTTGTACCAGGCGCTGATGTTCGCGGCGTTCAGCCTGTACTGGACGGCGGTGCCGCTGGCGCTGGCCGCTGAACATGGCCTGTCGCAGAGCCAGATTGCCCTGTTTGCCCTGGTCGGGGCGGTGGGCGCGGTGGCGGCGCCGTTGGCCGGGCGGTTGGCCGATACCGGACATGGACGGCGCGCTTCGTTGCTGGCGCTGAGCCTGGCGCCGCTGGCGTTGCTCGGCGGCCTGAGTACCGCGGGCATGAGCGTGATCGGCCTGGGGCTGACCGGGGTGCTGCTGGATTTTGCCGTGCAGATGAACCTGGTCATCGGCCAGCGCGAGGTGTACGCGCTGGATCCGGCCAGCCGTGGCCGCTTGAATGCCCTGTACATGACCAGCATCTTCCTCGGCGGCGCCGTGGGCTCGGCGCTGGCCAGCGGGGTGTATGCGCAGTTCGGCTGGCAGGGGGTGGCGCTGTTGGGGGCTGTGTTGCCGGCCGTGGCACTGATGCTGTTCGTGGTGAGGGCGCAGCGGGCCTGAGGGCGACCACTTCAAGCCATCCCGACCTAATAATTTTGTCAGTAGCCGAGGCGTTCCTGCCGTAGCACGCTGTGGCGACACCAACCATGCAGGGCACGGAGGCTTACCATGAGCAGCACCAGCAGCGTTGTCCACCATCCATTCGGGGTGGATCCATGCGATCAGCAGAACCACGCGATTTTCAATGCCACCACGCAGAAGTGCAATGCCGTGGACCCGCGCACGGGGTTGTTCGAAGCCTACGTGCCCTTGCCCTCGATTGTGGGCCGCAACGGTGAAGGCCCTGTGGTGGACATGAGCCTGTTCTATTCACCCTTGGTCAACAACCATGCCGGGCTGGGGGATGGTTGGTCGTTTGCCTTTACCTGTTATCGGGAAGAACAGCAGCAATTGACGCTGCATTCGGGGGAGGTGCTGAGGGTTGAGAAAGGCAAGGCCCTCGAGGAACATGGTGTAAAGGTGGGCTGGCACAACCATGACACGCTTGTAGCAGTGACGCGCCCAGATGGTCGGAGGGACTGGCTAAAGCAAGTAGGAAGCAGCAAGGTATGGATGCCCGAGAAAATAAGCTCTAGCACTGGCAGTGTAAAGCTGACGTGGAAGCAACAAGCTCTCGAACCGTCAGTAAAGAAAAAATACGCCGAATTGCTTCAAGGTACTCTGGAAAAGAAAGCACTTGGAGCCAGTTACATTCGCCTTGCGCAGATCTCGAGCGGTAGTCGTACGTTGGTCGAGCTTACTTATACCGATACCGAGGTCACGCTGGCCTATTGGCCGGATGAGGCCAGCGAGCATGTGAGCTTCACACTGACCCTGGCGGACTATGCCTTGAAACGGGTCGACGCCCCCGACGGCAGTGCTTGTGAATTCAAATATCAAGAGCATGCCCAATGTGGTCGCCTGCTCAACGAACTCACGACATTCGAAGGAGTGAAGGAGGCGGTGGCCTACAAGGATAACGGGCTGGCGTTCAAAGATAACCCCAAACTGTCGGCATTGCCCTGTGTCAGCCAGCACACTCTTACTCCCCGAGGTGGGATGAGCCAACCTATTGTGACGACCTATGATTATCAGCGGGACAACGACAGTGATGGCCAGTACTCAACCACTACCTCTCAGGGAAACGGCGCGTGCAAGACTGTGTATTACTACAATAAATCCCATGAGCGAGTAAAGGAGACGACCAGCGAGGGCGCATGTGAGATAACGAAGGAGTATTCAAATTTGACTGCGAAGACAACAATCAAGGTTTCGTATTCGAATGCCAGTACAGGGTGTCGAAGCATCAACGATAAAAGTGTTTTTAAATCGGGTCGTTTGGTGGCGAAGGAGACTCCTGGTGATAGTCGAAGGTTTACGGTGCTAAATAATGATTTGGACTTAGATCTTTATGTTCAGGTGTTTGGGATCGAGCGCTCCGATTTAAATGTCGAAGGTCGTGAATTAAATGCCGAAGGTCGTGAATTAAATGTCGAAGGTCGTGAAAAGGTAGTGCTTGAGCAAATGTATACTTCAGGCTCGTTCATCGGCCAATTAGCGTGGGTTAAGTTAACCGTTGAGTCGAAAATTTCTCATCGGGGTCCGTCATTAACGATTGTTGTAATGCGCTTTTCCACTGGACAAGTGGCGAAGATGCGTGAGATCAGATCGTACAATGAAAATTCAGGTAGGCTCGATCGCATAGTGCATGAATATCAAGATGCTGAGGGTCAGTGGGTACCTATCAGCAAAAAAGAACTTTATGTTGAGGTAGACGAGCTTGAGCGGCTTGCCGGTACGCGGGACGCGGAGAGCGAAACAACCAGCGTTCTCAGTGGCCGCCTGATTGAGCAGACGGATGTACAGGGCAACCAGACCACCTATGACTATGACGATTATGGCCGCCTGGAGACCCTCACGCGCTGCGCCCAAAGTGATACGTTCAAGCAAGTGACCACCTACAGCTACCCCAGTGTCGGGCGCCTGGAGATCACCGAGCCCGATGGCCGGCAGCGGGCCACCGAGGACGATGGCCTGGGCAACCTGATCGCCGAGTACGTGCGCGAGGATGTCAAGAAACCCTGGCGCCAGACGCTGAAAGTCGAATACGACAACCGTGGCCGCAAGAGCAAGACCATTCGCTACGACTACCTGGCCGACGGCACCCAGGTCAGCGAGTGGTGCGAGCTGAAGTACGATGGTTGGAACCAGGAATGCCAGCAAACCTACAGCACCGGTCAGCAGGTGTTCAACCAGTATGACCCGGTGGCGCATACCCGCACCGAGTGGAGCGGCCGGGCGACGGACAAGCAACGCAAGGTCACCACCTACAACGATGACAACACCGTGGCCAGCATCGTCTGGACGGATGCGCAGGGCAAACAGTGCCAGCAAGAAACACTGACCTACACCCACGCCGCACAGGTAGAAACCCGCACGATCGAGGGTGAAGGCAGTTGGCGGTGCACCACCTACACCTATGATGCTGCCGGGCGCATGCTCAAGCAGGCCCATGATGAGCGGACCAGCGTCGATGCCGAAGAAAAAACCACCTACGCCTACAGCTACAAGTACCCCGCCAACTGGCTGATGACCGAGCCCACCAAGATCAGCCTGGATGGCCAGGCGCTTGGCGAGCGCGAGTTCGACGGCTTGGGTCGGGTGAAGTGTTTGAGCCGCGGCGATATCAGCGAAACCTACAAGTACGCAGGCGCCAACAGCGTGCCGAAGTCACGCACGGGGGCCGACGGTGTCACGCTGGCGTTCGAGTATTTCCCCGAGCTGGGCAACCAGGTCAAGAGCGTGACCGGCAAAAGCGCCGATGACAAGCAGCTGGGCAAACAGACGTTCACCTATGCCCATGGCAGTAGCAGCCAAGCCACGGCGAGCGAGGGCGGGCAGGTGATCACTTTCGATCATCAACGCAATCAATGGACCAAGCAGCAGGCCAAACTGAGCGCCAAGGCCAGTACCACGGTAAGCCGCAGCGTTTCCGAAGGGGGGCGTCTGCTGTCTGAAACCGACGCGGCCGGTAACAAGAGCGTGTTCAGCTACAACGGCAAAGGGCAGCGCAACAAGGTGGTCAGTGGCGATACCACGACCCAACACACCTATGACAAGCGTGGGCGCCGGGATACCGATACGATCACTGTTGGCAACGACAAGGTCACAGTAACGTACGCCTTCGACAGCAGCGGCGCGGAAACGCAGCGGCAATTTACCCTGGACAAGGCCTTCGACCTGAGCATCAAGCGTAAGTACAGTGGCGAAGGGCGCCTGAAATTCATCGAGCTCTACGACGAGCAGGCCAAGAAAACCCTGGGCTCGCACACCTACAGCTATACCGTGGGCGGTGCCGTGGAAACCTGCAGTTCGACCGGTGTCTGGCAACCGAAGACACCCAAGGGCACGGCGATCAGCAAGCAGGCGTTCACCTATGACAACCTGGGCAACGTGAAAACCTGCATCAGCACCTTTGACAAGCAGAGCTGTACTTCCACCTATTCCTACGACAGCGCCAAGGGCTATCGGCTGCAGAAGGTCGAGCATAGCCATGCCGACTACAAGCCCGTCGTGACGATCGTGTACGACGCGGCCGGCCGCGTGACCAAGGACGCAGCCGGCAAGACCTACGCCTACGACTGGCTGGGGCGGCTGGTGCAGTCCGGCTCGCGGCACTACACCTACGACCCGCTGAACCGCTTGGCCAGCAGTGCCGACAAAGAGGGCGCCACGCCGCACCAGTTGATCCACGAAGGCTACCGTGTGCGCGGCGAGTACCCGGTGGGCGAGCACAAGGACCAGCGTATCGTGCTGCCGGGCAGCAGTGCCTGCCTGGTACAGAAAAACAAGGCCGGCACCAGCGAGCGCACGTTGCTCAACTTGTGCGATGAGGATGGCAGCGTGCTGGTCAGCTTCGACGTGGTATCGCGCAAGCCGGTGCACCACGCCTACAGCGCCTATGGCGCGCACAGCTCGGACGAGCAGGGTGCCCTGCACGGCTACAACGGTGAATACCGCGAGGCCGAGGGCGACCAGTATCCTTTGGGAAGTGGCTATCGTTGGTACGCGCCGCAACTCATGCAGTTCCAGGCCCAGGATGGTGCCAGCCCGTTCGGCGAGGGCGGGCCGAACGCCTATGGCTACTGCGACGGCGATCCGGTGAACCACACCGACCCGACCGGGCAGTGGAAGTTGCGACGCTCCCACTGGGACTATACGGCCTGCGAACCGGCACCGATGAGTTTGGGCAAGCATGGCGCGTTGGTCAGCGCGATCATTTTCGGTGGGATCACGGTGATTTCGGCGGTGATGACCGGCGGTACCTCGCTGATGATCCAAGCGGCGCTGGTGGGCCTGGCGGTGGTCTCGGCGGCGACTGCCGTTGCCGGGGCGATCGTTGCCGAAAGCGACCCCGAAGCGTCGCGGACCCTGGGTTGGGTGTCGTTGGGCGCGGGCCTGGTAGCCGGAGTGGCGCAGCTGGGTAAGAAGCTTGCCAGGCTCACCGTGCAACTGGCGCGTTCGGGCAAGCAGGTTGCGCGGCAATTGCTGCAAAAAGGAGCCAATGCCTTGCGCAGTCTCCGGCAAGGGCCTGGCCGGTTGCCGAAAAGTGTGGTCAAACCGGTGCCTGGCGCGTTGCGTAGCATCGCCAAGGAGTCGTTGGGCGAACTGCGCATCGGGACATTCGATGGCTTGCGCCCGAACATACGGACCGATTACACCGGGGCCCTGAAGGGCATCGTCAAGGAAGACGGCCCATTGAAACTGGCCTTCAAGGCGCTGGGCGTTGACGATGTAAGTACGGTCGTGTCTGGCGTAACCGGCGTGCTGGATGTTACCGAAGCGTTTGAGGATGGCGCGCTGAAAAGCGCCAATTCGTGGGTGGGCAACTTCAACATCCTGCCATAGGGGCAATTGGGTGCGCTTGTTCAAACTAAAATGACCTTGCCACCCCCAGGCGTTGCTGGGGGCCGGGTTGCCCGCGATAGCGTTCCAGCAAGCGTCAGTCTTTGGCTGATCGAATGCCATCGCGGGCAAGCCGCACCTGCAGATACATTCAGCGCCCCAGCGGCAAGGCCACGCCGATCAGCGCAAACAGGCCGCCACAGGCGCGGTTGAACCCCCGGCCACCCTTGGCCAGCCACGGCCGGATGCGAAATGCCAGGCGCGCCAGCAGGTACTCCACCAGGCACTCGACACTGGCGAAGGTCGCCGCCATCACCACGAACTGCAGCAGCAGGCCGCGCTGCGGGTCGATGAATTGCGGCAGGAACGCGCCATAGAACAACAGCACCTTGGGGTTGGCCAGCGCCGACAGGCAGCCCTGGCGGAACAGCCCGGCATTGCTCAGCGCGGTACTGCCGCGGGGCAACTCGAGATGCAGCGCCGGGGTGCGCCACAGCTGGATCCCCAGCCAGACCAGGTAGCCCCCGCCCACCCACTTGAGCACCGTCAGCACCGAGGCCGAGGCGTGCAGCAGGGCACTCAGGCCGAACATGGTCAGGGCGATCAGGGCGCTGAAACCGAACACTCCGCCGCCGATGGTGAACAGCGTGCGCCGGGCGCCGTACAGCGCGCCATGGGTCAGGGCCAGCAGGCTGTTGGGGCCTGGGGTCAGTGACAGGCCGATGCTGGCGAGCAGGTAGATGAGCCAGGTGTCGAGTGCCATGGGTGTGCCTTGTCGGTGGTGAGGGCGCCAGTGTAGGGCAGGGTGGTAGCAATGCAGGGTAGTATTCGGACAACTGATGGTCATATCCGGACATTGCCATGACACCCGACCTGCGTCTGCTGATCCTGCCGCTGCCGGAATTCGCCTTGCTGCCCTTCGGCGCCTTCCTCGACAAGCTGCGCTTTTCCGCCGACGACGAGGACTACAGCCGCCAGCGCTACTGCCGCTGGACCGTGATCGGCCTGGACCTGGCGCCTGTGCCGTCCAGCAGTGGGGCCATGCTGCAGGTGGAGGCGACGCCTGCGCAGGTCGACTGGAGCGCCTACGACCATCTGGTGCTGTTCGGCGGGCGCAATGCCAGCGCCACGGCAGCCTTGGCGCCGCGCTACCGGGCCTTGCTGAAACAGGCGGCCAAGGCGGGGGTGAGGCTGGTCTGCGTCGACAACGCGGCCTTCCTGCTGGCGGCCTGTGGCCTGCTGGACGGTCATCAGGTGGTGGTGCACTGGCGTCATGAGGCCGAGTTCCGCGTGGCGTTTCCCCGTGTGCGGCTGCTGACCGGGCAGTTGTATTGCTTCGACGGCAGCCGTATCACCTGCGCCGGCGGCACGGCGGCCATCGACCTGGCGGTGGAGCTGATCGCCCGCGCCAGCGGCCGCGCCCGAGCGCTCAAGGGCCTGGCCGACATGCTGGTGGATGAAAGCCGCGACAGCCGCCACGCCTTGCGCTCGCTGGAGGCCGGCGCCGGGGAGGGGCGCCAGGTGCAACGGGCCACGGCGCTGATGCGCCATCACCTGGCGGCGCGGCTGCCGGTGGAGGCGCTGGCGGCGGAGCTGGGGATCAGCCGGCGCCAGCTCGACCGCCAGTTCCAGGCCTGCCATGGCATGAGCGCCAAGGCCTGGTGGCAGGAGCTGCGCCTGCAGCAGGCGCGCTGGCGGTTGCTCAACTCCAGCCACAGCCTGGCGCAGATCGCCGATGAAGTGGGCATGGGCGATGCCAGTTACCTGGGCAAGTGGGTGCGGCGGCGCTTCGGTTGTACGGCGCTGGCGCTGCGCAGGTCCGAGCCGGACTCATCGCGGGGCAAGCCTGCTGCCAGCGTCTGACCCGCGGCGTGCGGGGCGTGGGAGCGGGCTTGCCCGGCGATGTGGGTTTACTGCGGCGTACCGAACAACCCTGTCCAGTAGATCCCCGCGTCGCTCTTCGGGTCCACCGCATACGCCGCCCCCAGTTCGCGGAAATCCGCGTTCATCAGCGTGGCACAGTGCCCGGGACTGGCCAGCCAGCCATCGACCACCTTGCGCGCGGTATCGCGCCCGGCGGCGATGTTCTCGCCGATCTGCCGGTACAGGTAGCCGGCCAGTTCCGCGCGGTCGCCCGGCGTGCGGCCATCGCGGTCGATATGGTCGAAGAAGTTCTGGTTGGCCATGGCCCGGGTGTGGTTGGCGGCGACGCCGGCCAGGGTTGCGCTCCAGGCCAGCGCCGGGGCGGCGGGGTAGGGCTGGCCGCCACACTGGCGCGGCAGGTTGCGCGCGGCGTTGATCTCCTGCAACAGCTTCTGCCCTTCGGCCTGCCAGTCGCCCAGGCGCCCGCTGAGCAGCGGGCGGGCCAGGACGATGCGCCAGTCGCGCCCCTCCTGGCTGACACCGATATCGACGAACTGCGGGTCGAGCACCACCTGGCAGAAGCTCTCCTCGATGGCTTTCATCGCCGCCTTGGCATCCCGTGGGCCGGACAGGCTGATGGCCTGCACGTTGACCATCGGGTAGGCGGCGCGGGTCATGGCCTGCTGCAGGTCGCGGGTGCCCTCCGGCGACAGCGCCAGGCGGGTGTCGCTGTTGAGCGGCGGCAGCTCCAGCGAAGCCTCGCCGCCACAGCGCTGGGCCTGGCTGCGGTAGACGTTGATCGTATCGATCAGTTGCGCCTCTTCGCCGGCATACACCTGGCTGCCGGTCGCGGCAAGCAGGCCCAGCGTCAGGCCGAGGCAGGCAACGGATGGGACGCGCATGTGGATCTCCCTGTAACTGGCAGCGTCTGGATCTGCGCTGCCCATCCTACACAAGCGCAAGGCTTTTGGCCCGGCCCTGTGCGCTATGAAAACCAAGCCTTGCAATCGATTGCAGTCGGCAAAAGAGGGGGTAGACCGCTGGTCGGCAAAAAAGTGCGGTTGTTTGGTAATAATTCGCACTATCGGCTAGAAACACTACTCAGTCACTTCCAGTTTCTCATCCGCCAGGACGGCCCTGACCCTTCCCGGGAGCCCTCCATGACACGTGCCTGCCCGTATCAATCGACCCTCCTTGCGCTGTGCTGTTCCGTTGCCGTCAGCGCCCATGGCGCAGAGGGCGCCATCGAGCTGGATGCCACCGCCGTCAACGCCGAGGCGCTCAAGGCGCCTGCCGGCGAGCTGCCCGAACCCTATGCCGGCGGCCAGGTGGCCCGTGGCGGGCAGATGGGCGTGCTGGGCAACCAGGACATGATGGACGTGCCGTTCACCATGACCAGCTACACCGCGCAACTGATCGAGGAGCAGCAGGCCGAGGACATCGGCGACGTGCTGCTCAACGACCCCTCGGTGCGCCAGTCGTTCGGTTTTGGCAACCAGTCCCAGGTCTTCGTCATCCGTGGCCTGCCGCTCAATGGCGACGACGTGGCGTTCAATGGCCTGTACGGCGTGCTGCCGCGGCAGATGATTTCCACCGATGCGGTGGAGCGGGTCGAGGTGTTCAAGGGGCCCAATGCCTTTCTCAACGGCGCCAGCCCGACCGGCACCGGCCTGGGCGGCAACGTCAACCTGCAACCCAAGCGCGCCGGCGATACGCCGACACGCCGCTACACCCAGGACATCAGCAGTGACGGGCGCATCGGCGAGCACCTGGACATTGGCCAGCGCTTCGGCGCGGACAATCGCTTCGGCGTGCGCCTGAACCTCTCGCAGCGCGAGGGCGAGACGGCGGTCGACGACCAGGACCAGCGCAGCAAGCTGTTCGTCGCCGGGCTCGACTACCGTGGCGACAACTTCCGGGTGTCGGGCGATTTCGGCTACCAGAAGCAGCGGGTCAACCATATGCGCAACTCAGTGCGCCTGGGCGCAGGCCTGACCGATATCCCCCATGCGCCGGACGCCGACCACAACTACGGCCAGGACTGGGCCTGGACCGAGACCGAGGACACCTTCGGCATGCTCCGCGGCGACTACGACTTCAACGACAACTGGAGCGGCTACCTGGCGGGGGGCGTCAAGCACACCCACGAGAACGGCTTCTACGGCACGCCGATCCTCACCGACGCGGCCAGCGGCGACGCCACCATCGGCGGCTCGAAGATCCCCCACAACGAGGACAACACCACCTTCATGGGCGGCATCAATGGCCGCTTCCAGACAGGGCCGCTCAGCCATCAGCTGAATATCGGCGCGGCGAGCATCTGGACCCAGCAGGAGAACGCCTTCGTCTTCTACAACTCGCAGGCCACCAATATCTACCGCACCGACCCGTTGCCAAAACCGACCACGCCGACCTTCGTCGGCGGCAAGCTGGACGACCCCGGCGTGACCGGCAAGACTCGCAACCGCAGCATCGCGCTGTCCGACACCGTGGGCCTGTTCGATGACACCCTGCTGCTCACCGTGGGCGTGCGGCGCCAGCAATTGCGGGTGGAGGGCTACGCCTACGACGGGCCGGGCCCGGACCTGGGACGCAACGCCTTCTATGACGAGGCGGTCACCACGCCGGTGTACGGCATCGTCTACAAGCTCAACCCATCGGTCTCGCTGTATGCCAACCGTATCGAGGGCCTGGCCCAGGGCGCCACGGCATCAGGGCAGGTGATCAATGTCGGCGAGGTGTTCCCGCCGGCCAAGACCAAGCAGGTGGAGGCGGGGGTCAAGCTCGATTACCAGACCTTCGGCGCCAACCTGGCGGTGTTCCGCATCGAGCGGCCCACCGATGGCTTCGTCGACGGCAATGTGTTCGTCCAGGATGGCGAGCAGGTCAACAAGGGGCTTGAGCTCAGTGTGTTCGGCGAGCCGCTGCCGGGGCTGCGGTTGATGGCCGGTGGCACGCGCATGGACACCGAGCTGAAAAACACCCAGGGCGGCACGGCCGATGGCAACCACGCGGTAGGCGTGCCGACCTTCCAGCTCAATGCCAGTGTCGATTGGGATGTGCCGGGGCTGGAGGGCGTGGCGCTCAATGCGCGCATGCTGCGCACCGGCGGGCAGTACGCCAACCCGGCCAACACCCTGAGCCTGCCGACCTGGAACCGTTTCGACGTTGGCGCGCGGTATCGCTTCAAGGTGCAGGAAAAGGCGGTGACCCTGCGGGTCAACGTGGAGAACCTGACGGACAAGAACTACTGGGCGTCGGCCAATGGGGGGTATTTGACCCAGGGCGACCCGCGACTGGTGAAGTTCTCGGGGACCCTGGATTTTTGAAGCCTGTGCCGGCGGCGTGCCTTACCAGAGCGCTACTGCCGCAGCGCCGATCACCCGGCCAAACACCGCCAGCGCCGTGTCCACGTCCGCTTCGCTGGTGTAGCGCCCGACGCTCAGGCGCACGCTGTTGCGCGCCTGGCGTTCGTCGAGGCCGAGGGCCAGCAGCACGTGGGACGCCGCATTGCTCGCCGAGTTGCACGCCGAAGTGCTCGACAGCGCCAGCTCGCCCGCCAGGGCCAGGCTGTTGAAGCCCTTGGCGTCGATGCACAGGTTGAGGGTGTGGGGAATGCGCTGCACCGCACAGCCGTTGAGCGTGACCCCGGGCATTGCCAGCAGGCCGTCGCGCAAGCGCCGGGCGAGTTGCTCCAGGCGCTGGTACTCCACCGCGCCGGGCTGGCCGGCCAGGGCGAAGGCGCTGCCCATGCCGACGATCTGGTGGGTGGCCAGGGTGCCAGAGCGCAGGCCGCGCTCATGGCCGCCGCCGTGCATCTGCGCACGCATCGCCGGGCGGGCGCGAGGGCCGACGTAGAGGGCACCGATGCCCTTGGGACCATAGACTTTGTGTGCCGAGAACGACATCAGGTCGACCGCCTGCTGCGCCAGGTCGATCCGAACCTTGCCCACGGCCTGCGCCGCGTCCACGTGCAAAAGCGCACCGTGTTCGCGGACGATTGCCCCGATAGCGGCAAAGTCGGTCACCGTGCCCAGTTCGTTGTTCACCGCCATCAGCGACACCAGGCGGGTGTCCGGGCGCAGCGCGGCCTGGACCGCTTGGGGCTGGATCAACCCTCGGGCATCCGGGGCCAGGCGGGTCACCGCCCAGCCCAGGCGCTCCAGTTCGGCGGCGGTGTCTAGGATGGCCTTGTGCTCAAGCTGGCTGGTGATCACATGCCCCGGCTGCGCGCAGCCCTGGGCGATGCCCTTGAGCGCGAGGTTGTTCGATTCGGTGGCGCCGGAGGTCCAGACCAGCTCGTCGGGCTGCGCGCCGACCTGCACGGCCACCTGATGGCGGGAATGCTCGACGGCTTCGCGGGCCGCCTGGCCGTGGGAATGGCCGCTGGAGGCGGGGTTGCCGAAGTTTGACTCACGGCCCAGGCAGGTGAGCATGGCGGCGATGACCTGGTCATCGACCGGCGTGGTGGCGGCGTAATCGAAGTAGAGCGGGGTGCTGGGCATGATCAAGGGCGGGTCCGTGCGTGGACGCCGCCTGTCGGCATCCATGGACTCATGCTAGGGAAATGGCGATATGAATGTTTTCCAATTTTTCCAGCTTGTGGGGCTTTCAGGAAAAACTTCTACTCGCTATTTGCTTGGGTGTAGAAATATTTTCTTGGCGTATCAAAGCCACTGCCATGGCGCCTGTTTGGTAACCATCACCAGCACGATCAGGAACATCCCGGCAAACCCCACCACCCCCATACACAGCCATGGGCGATACAGCCGCTGGTAGGTCTGGCCCAGTGCCGCGCCGCTGTCGGCTGCCTGGGCGGCGAGGCGCTGCATGCGCGTCTGCAACAGCAGCACAGGCAGCCATAGGGCGCCGACCGCGAAGAAGATCAGCAGCGCGGCGCGTAGCCAGTCGGCGGACCACGGCATGCCGCCCATGCTGACCATGGCGTAGCCGGTCAGCAGTTGCAGTACGCCCGCCGGCGTGGTGATCCAGGCGTCGAAGCGCACCACCATCCGCGCCACAGCGGCGATCACCCGCGGATCGCCGCTGCGATTGGCGGCAATCAGGTACAGGTACGAGCCCATGCCGAAGCCGAAGAGAAATACCGCGGCGATGATGTGCAGGTACTTGAGCAGCAGGTAGCTCATCTCAGGCGCGCCTGCGCTGCAAGCCGACGCTGTAGCGCACCTTGTCCGGCTCGCCGATGGCCGCCAGGTACTGTTCGACGCTGATCTCGCCGACGCAGGGGCGGGCGCCCGGTTCAGGCTGGTAGCCTGCGACGACCCTGGCCATCAGCGCCACCGCCGCGCAGCTGGGAATCTCCGGGCCCTTGTCGTCGCTGGCGCTGACCTGGGCCTGCAGGCGCAGTGGCTGCCCTTGCGGGTCCAGCCCGCGGACATCCAGGTACATCGCGCTCTTGCCATCGCCCCAGCGTTCGAAACGGCTGCCCAGCCGATGCAGGCGTCGCGCCCAGGGCAGCGGGTCGCGCACAAGGCCCAGCTTGACCAGCCGCGCCAGTGTCGCGTTGGCCAGGCCACCAAGCATCAGCCCGGAGCCGGCCTTGAATGCCAGGTCACGGGCGCCATAGCGTTCGGCGAAGATGTCCATGTCCGGCACGTCGACGTTGTGCAGCAGGCGCCAGCCCAGGCCCGGCAGATGGCGCAGCTGCAGGCCGAGCCAACCGTCGACGCTGCACGGGCGGCCGTCGCGCCACTGGCGGATGGGCCGACCGGCATAGGCCAGCACGCCTTCGATGGTGGACAGGCCGGGCATCTTCGCCGACGACGAAATGCCGTGCTCGATGCGGTCGATGCGGCCGAAGTGATGGCGCTGCTCGTCGAGAATCGCCGACGACAGGCTCGGCACCGAACTGCAGCCACTGAGCAGGGTGACCTGGGCCTGGCACGCGCGCTCGTCCAACTGGGCGATGCCATTGACGAACAGCCGGCAGTCGGACAGGTCGCAATAGTGGCTGCCGGCTTCGATGCAGGCTTCGGCCACGCGGTAGGGCTGGCCCTGGAAGGGGCCGCCGGTGTGGATCACCCAGTCGATACGCAGGTCGCGTAGGGCTTGGGCGAAGCCTGGGGCCATGGCGTCGCCGTACCAGCTTTCGCTGCCGTTCAACCGTGCGGCCAGTTGCGAGAGGCTGTCGGCATTGCGGCCGGCGATCACCAGTTGCACGGCGGACATCTGGTTCAGGTGGCGGCAGATGATACGGCCGAAGTTGCCGTAGGCGCCGATCACCAGGATTCGGGGAGACATGCTGGGGTCCTTGTGCATGTGTCGGGGAACGCGATGGGCTGCAAAGCAGCCCCGGTGTGGTCAGGCGTCGTAGCCGAGGTTCGGCGCCAGCCAGCGCTCGCTCACGGCAATGTCCTGGCCCTTGCGTGCGCTGTACTGCTCGATCTGGTCCTTGTCGACCTTGCCCACGGCGAAGTACTGCGCCTGCGGGTGGGCGAAGTACCAGCCGCTGACCGCCGCCGCCGGGAACATGGCGAAGTGCTCGGTGAGGAACACGCCGCTGGGGCCGGTCTCGCCGATCGCGGTGCCGTCGAGCAGGCGGAACAGGGTTTCCTTCTCGGTGTGGTCCGGACAGGCCGGGTAGCCAGGCGCCGGGCGGATGCCGCTGTACTGCTCCTTGATCAGCGCCTCGTTGTCCAGGTGCTCGTCCTTGGCATAGCCCCAGTGCTCCTTGCGCACCTGTTCGTGCAGCCACTCGGCGCAGGCCTCGGCCAGGCGGTCGGCCAGGGCCTTGACCATGATCGAGCTGTAGTCGTCGCCCTTGTCCTGATAGGCCTTGGCCACTTCCTCGGCGCCGATGCCGGCGGTGGTGATGAAGCCGCCGACATAGTCGGTCACGCCGCTGGCCTTGGGCGCGACGAAGTCGGCCAGCGACCAGTTCGGCTTGCCGTCGGGCTTGATGGTCTGCTGACGCAGGTGGTGCAGGGTGGCCAGGGTCTCGCCGGCGTCACCGTACACCTCGATATCGTCATCAGCCACCTGGTTGGCCGGCCAGAAGCCGAACACCGCGCGGGCGCTGATCAGTTGCTCGTCGATCAGCTTGTCGAGCATCTCGCGGGCGTCCTTGTACAGCGCCGTGGCGGCTTCGCCGACCACTTCGTCGGTGAGGATGCGCGGGAACTTGCCGGCCAGGTCCCAGGAAATGAAGAACGGCGTCCAGTCGATGTACTCGGCCAGGGTGCGCAGGTCGATGTTCTCCAGCACCTTGACGCCGGTGAAGGCGGGCACCGCGGCCTGGTAGGCGGCCCAGTCGTACTGCGGCTTGGCGGCGATGGCCTGGGCGTAGCTCAGGCGCTCGGTGCGGGCGCTGCGGTTGGCGGTGCGCTCACGCACCTCGACGTATTCCTGGCGGGTCTTCTCGACGAAACCGCTCTTGAGTTCCTTGGACAGCAGCTGCGTGGCCACGCCCACCGCGCGCGAGGCGTCGGTGACGTAGATCACCGCATCGTTGGAGTACTTGGGTTCGATCTTCACCGCCGTGTGCGCCTTGGAGGTGGTCGCGCCGCCGATCATCAGCGGCAGGTGGAAGTCCTGGCGCTGCATCTCGCGGGCGACATGGACCATCTCGTCCAGCGACGGGGTGATCAGCCCGGACAGGCCGATGATGTCGCACTTCTGCTCGCGGGCGGTCTGCAGGATCTTCTCCGCCGGGACCATCACGCCCATGTCGACGATGTCGTAGCCGTTGCAACCGAGCACCACGCCGACGATGTTCTTGCCGATGTCGTGCACGTCGCCCTTGACCGTGGCCATGAGGATTTTGCCCTTGGCTTCGGGCTTGTCGCCTTTCTCGGCCTCGATGAACGGGATCAGGTGGGCCACGGCCTGTTTCATCACGCGGGCGGACTTCACCACCTGGGGCAGGAACATCTTGCCGGCGCCGAACAGGTCGCCGACCACGTTCATGCCGCTCATCAGCGGCCCTTCGATGACTTCGATGGGGCGCGCCGACTGCTGGCGGCACTCTTCGGTGTCTTCGACGATGTAGGCGGTGATGCCCTTGACCAGCGCATGCTCGAGGCGCTTGTCGACCGGCATCGAGCGCCATTCTTCGTTTTCCACTTCCTTGGTGGCGCCACCGCCCTTGTAGTCATCGGCGATGGCCAGCAGGGCGTCGGTGCCGTGCGGGGTGCGGTTGAGCACCACGTCCTCGACCTTTTCGCGCAGGGCGGCGGGGATCTCGTCGTAGATCTCCAGCTGGCCGGCGTTGACGATACCCATGGTCAGGCCGTTCTTGATCGCGTGGTAGAGGAACACCGAGTGGATCGCCTCGCGCACCGGGTTGTTGCCACGGAACGAGAACGACACGTTGGACACGCCGCCCGAGCTCAGGGCATAGGGCAGGTGGTCGCGGATGTAGGCGCAGGCCTCGATGAAGTCGACGGCGTAGTTGTTGTGCTCCTCGATGCCGGTGGCGACGGCGAAGATGTTCGGGTCGAAGATGATGTCTTCGGGCGGGAAGCCGACTTCGTTGACCAGGATGTCGTAGCTGCGCTGGCAGATCTCGCGCTTGCGCGCGGCGGTGTCGGCCTGGCCGACCTCGTCGAAGGCCATCACCACCACGGCGGCGCCGTAGCGCTTGCACAGGCGGGCATGGTGCTTGAACTGCTCGACGCCTTCCTTCATGGAGATGGAGTTGACGATGCCCTTGCCCTGGATGCACTTCAGGCCCGCCTCGATCACCTCCCACTTGGAGGAGTCGATCATGATCGGCACCCGGGAGATGTCCGGCTCGCCGGCGATCAGGTTGAGGAAGCGGACCATGGCGGCCTGGGAGTCGAGCATCCCTTCGTCCATGTTGATGTCGATCACCTGGGCGCCGGCCTCGACCTGCTGCAGGGCGACTTCCAGCGCCTCGGTGTAGTTTTCCTCGCGGATCAGCCGGGCGAACTTGGCGGAACCGGTGATGTTGGTGCGCTCGCCGACGTTGACGAACAGCGACTGGCGATCGATGGTGAACGGCTCGAGGCCCGACAGGCGGCAGGCCTTGGGGATGTCCGGGATCGCCCGTGGTTTGTACTTGGCCACGGCCTCGGCGATGGCCTGGATGTGCGGCGGGGTGGTGCCGCAGCAGCCGCCGATGATGTTGAGGAAGCCGCTGGCGGCGAACTCCTCGACCACCGCGGCCATCTCGGCCGGGGTCTCATCGTACTCGCCGAAGGCGTTGGGCAGGCCGGCGTTGGGGTGGGCGGAGACGTGGGTGCCGGCCTTGGTCGACAGCTCTTCGAGGTACGGGCGCAGGTCCTTGGCGCCGAGGGCGCAGTTCAGGCCCACGGAAATCGGGTTGGCGTGGCGTACCGAGTTCCAGAACGCCTCGGTGGTCTGGCCCGACAGGGTGCGGCCGGAGGCGTCGGTGATGGTGCCGGAGATCATGATCGGCAGTTCGATGCCGTCGTCCTCGAACACCTGCTGCACGGCGAAGATCGCCGCCTTGGCGTTGAGGGTGTCGAAGATGGTCTCGATCAGGATCAGGTCGGCGCCGCCCTCGATCAGGCCACGGGTGGCCTCGATGTAGTTTTCCACCAGCTCGTCGAAGGTGACGTTGCGGTAGCCGGGGTCGTTGACGTCCGGGGAGATCGAGCAGGTGCGACTGGTAGGACCGAGCACGCCGGCGACGAAGCGTGGCTTGTCCGGGGTCTCCAGGGTCTTGGCGTCGGCCACCTGGCGGGCGATGCGCGCGCCTTCGACGTTGAGCTCGTAGACCAGTGCCTCCATGCCGTAGTCGGCCTGGGAAATCTGCGTGGCGTTGAAGGTGTTGGTCTCGAGAATATCGGCGCCGGCGTCCAGGTAGGCTTTCTCGATCGCGGCGATCACATCGGGGCGGCTGAGCAGCAAAAGATCGTTGTTGCCTTTGACATCGCTTGGCCAATCGGCAAAGCGCGTGCCACGATAGTCGTGTTCCTCGAGGCGGTAACTCTGGATCATAGTACCCATGCCGCCGTCGAGGATCAGGATGCGCTCTTTGAGTGCGTTCTGGAGTGCTTGTAAACGAGCGCTGCGGTCGGACATAGGACTACCTGGTCGGGCAAATAACAGAAGGTGCCGAATAATAACAAAGCTGCACGGATTTTAGGCGTATCGCCCATTCGCATGAATTTCCCTCATGTTAGCGCGACGCCCCCAACACCTCAGGACCCGCCAGGCACATCGTGATGGCTTCAAGTAACCAGGACATTCGGCACATGCTGCATCGCATACTTGCCAGCGCCTTCGCCTTGCTCATCAGTGGCGCGGCGTTCGGGCAGGCCCCCCAATCGAGCCCTACGATTTCATACACCCGGGATATCCAACCGATCTTCACCGAGAAGTGCGTGGCCTGCCACGCCTGTAACGATGCTGCCTGCCAGCTCAACCTGGGCAGCGCCGAGGGCGCCGAGCGCGGCGCCTCGAAGGTGCCGGTCTACCAGGGCGAGCGCAGCCAGGCGGTACCCACCACGCGGCTGTTCTACGATGCCCGCGACGAAGCGGGCTGGCGCAAGCAGGGCTTCTACTCGGTGCTGGACAAGCAGGGCAGCCAGGCGGCGCTGATGGCGCGCATGCTCGAACTGGGCCACAAGACTCCGCTCACGCCCAACGCCAAGCTGCCCGAAGAGATCGTGCTGGGGCTCAACCGCAACAACATGTGCCCGTTGCCCCACGAATTCGATGCCTATGCCGGCGCCCATCCCAAGGAGGGCATGCCGCTGGCGGTCACCGGGCTGACCGACCAGGAGTACCAGACCCTGCAGCGCTGGCTGAGCGCTGGCGCGCCGGTGGAAAAGACCCCTATCCAGCCCAGCGCCGCAGAGGCGAAGCAGATCGCCGACTGGGAAGAACTGCTCAATCGCCCCGGTTCGACCGAGGCGCTGGTCGGCCGTTGGCTGTACGAGCACCTGTTCCTCGCGCACATCCATTTCGTCGGCGGTGAGCAGGGCCATTTCTTCCAGTGGGTGCGCTCGCGCACGCCGAGTGGCCAGCCGGTGGACCTGATCGCCACCCGCCGCCCCAACGACCCGCCGGGCACCGATTTCTACTATCGGTTGATCCCGGTGCAGGGCGTGATCGTGCACAAGACCCACATCACCTACCCGATGGGGCCGCAGAAGCTCAAGCGGGTCAAGCAGCTGTTCTACAGCGGCGACTGGCACGCCAGCGCACTGCCGGGCTATGGGCCGCGGCACCGGTCCAACCCGTTCGAGACCTTCGAGGCGATCCCGGCGGTGGCCCGCTACCAGTTCATGCTGGACAACGCCGAGTACTTCGTCCGTACCTTCATCCGTGGCCCGGTGTGCCGCGGGCAAATCGCCACCGACGTGATCCGCGACAACTTCTGGGCGCTGTTCCAGGAGCCGGCCCACGACCTGTACATCACCGACGCCCAGTACCGTGGCGAAGCTACGCCGCTGCTGGCCATGCCAGGGCAGATCGACGACGTGGGCAGCGTGCTGAGCCTGTGGCACGCCTACCGCGACAAGCGCAACGAGTACGAAGCCCTGCGCCGTGAAGCCTATGCCGAACAGCCGGCGCCAAGCTGGTCGACGCTGTGGGCGGGCAACGACAACGCGTTGCTGAGCATCTTCCGCCACTTCGACAGCGCCTCGGTGACCAAGGGCCTGATCGGTGACGTGCCGCTGACCATGTGGTTGTTCGACTACCCGCTGTTCGAGCGCACCTACTATCAGTTGGCGGTGAACTTCGACGTGTTCGGCAACGTCTCGCACCAGTTGCAGACGCGGCTGTACTTCGACCTGATCCGCAATGGCGCCGAGGTCAACTTCCTGCGCCTGATGCCGGCCGGCAAACGCGGCGAGATCCTTGGCGACTGGTACCAGAACAGCGGCAAGGTGAAGATGTGGATGGACTACGAGGACATCGACACCAGCACTCCGAGCGCGCTGAAACTGGACAAGCACGATCCGAAGCGTGACTTCGGCCTCAAGCTGCTGCAACGCACCGGCAGCCTGAACGCCGCGCCGGACCCGATCAACCGCTGCCAGGGCGCCTATTGCTCGCGGCCCGGCCTGTCCGCGGAGTTCCGTGACGCCGAGCAGTCGCTGAGCCGCCTGGTGTCGCGCCCGGCGGCGGGGCTCAAGGTGATCGGCCAACTGCCCGAGGCGAGCATGCTGCGCATCGAAGGGCAGGGCGGCCAGCGCCAGGTCTACAGCCTGCTGCGCAACCGCGCGCACAGCAACGTGGCGTTCCTGCTTGGCGAGGCCTACCGCTACCAGCCGGGCCTGGACACCCTGACCTTGTATCCGGGCGTGCTCAGCAGCTACCCCAACTTCATCTTCAATATCCCGACGGCCGATGTGCCGGAGTTCGTCGAAGATATGGAGGCGGCGCGTGACGACACCGACAAGTTCGAACGCATCGTCATGCGCTGGGGCGTGCGCCGCAGCCATCCTGAGTTCTGGCACTACTTCCATGACCTGAACAGCTACATCAAGCAGACCCAGCCGGTGGAGGCCGGGGTGCTGGACATGAACCGCTACGAGAACCTCTGATCGGTTGGCCGGGACTTTCCCGGCATCCTGCGGTCGGAATCGGTAGGTAGGCCCTGGGCTGCTCTGCAGCCCATCGCCAGCAAGCCGGCTCCCACAGAAGTGCGCGAACCCTGTGGAGCCGGCTTACCGGGCCTCAATGCACCGCCGATCACAGGGTATTTCATGCTGTATTCGCTTCAGGCTCTCCGGGCATTCGCCGCCTGGCTGGTGGTCTGCCACCACTTCCGGCAGATCTTCTTCGACTTCCACGCCACCGGCCCCATCGGCCAACTGCTCGCTGATCGCGGCGCGGTGGGGGTGGACATCTTCTTCGTCATCAGTGGCCTGGTGATCTACCTGTCGACCCGCGACAAGGCCATCGCCCCCGGGCAGTTCCTGCTCAACCGTGCCTTGCGCATCGTGCCCGCCTATTGGTTCTACACCCTGCTCATGGCCGTGCTGATGCTGGCGGCCAGCCGCTGGATGCCGCACCAGGTGTTCGAGTGGCAGCACCTGCTGCTGTCGCTGCTATTCATTCCGGCGGAAAACCCCGGTGGCTACGGGTTGTATCCGACGCTCAATGTCGGCTGGACGCTGAACTTCGAGATGTTTTTCTACCTGCTGTTCGGCCTGGCCTTCCTGGTGCGCCAGCGTCATCACCTGTTGCTGGTGACGGCGGCATTGCTGCTGGTGAGCGAAGTACTGGGGCGCCTGGGTGTGCTCAGCCGTTTCTACAACAACGACATCGTCTACGAGTTCCTGCTGGGCATCGGCCTAGGCGTGCTGTACCGCCGCGGGCTGATCCGCGAAGGCCTGTGGTTGCCGCTGGGCCTGCTCGGCCTTGCAGGGTTCGCGCTCTATCATCTCGACGCTTCGCAGCGCCTGTTGCACTGGGGCCTGCCGAGCGCCCTGGTGGTGCTGGCGTTCATTGCCCTGGAGCCGTACTTCAAGGGTAACCAGGTGCTCAAGGCGCTCGGCGACTGCTCCTATTCGGTGTACCTGGTGCATGTGCTGGTGCTGTACGGCGGCCTGTTCATCAGCGAGTGGTTGCGCCTGAACCCTTACCTGGTGTTCGCCTTGTGCGTGCCGTCAATCGGACTAATGTCGTGGCTCAGCTACCAATGGCTGGAACGTGGCCTGTATTGGCGGCTCAAGGGCTGGTTGGCCGCCGGTGCGGCGCGGGAACCGGCATTGGCGCTATCCCGAGTCAAATGCTAGGACTTTGTTACCCGGCCGGGTTGGCGTACACTGCCGGCAAGTCTGTGAGGAACTTCCATGAGCGCTATAACCATTACCGACGCCGCCCATGATTACCTGGCCGATCTGCTCTCCAAGCAGAACACGCCTGGCATCGGCATCCGTATTTTCATTACCCAGCCGGGCACTACCTACGCCGAGACCTGCATTGCCTACTGCAAGCCGGGCGAGGAGAAGCCCGACGACCAGCCGGTGGGCCTGAAGAGCTTCACCGCCTACCTCGATGCGGTCAGCGTGCCGTTCCTGGAGGACGCGCTGGTCGACTATGCCACCGACCGCATGGGCGGCCAGCTGACCATCAAGGCGCCGAACGCCAAGGTGCCGATGGTCAACGAGGACAGCCCGATCAACGAGCGCATCAACTACTACCTGCAGACCGAGATCAACCCGGGCCTGGCCAGCCACGGCGGCGCCGTGAGCCTGGTGGACGTGGTCGACGACGGCATCGCCGTGCTGCAGTTCGGCGGTGGTTGCCAGGGCTGCGGCCAGGCCGACGTGACGCTGAAGGAAGGCATCGAGCGCACCCTGCTCGAGCGTATTCCCGAGCTCAAGGGCGTGCGTGACGTGACTGACCACAGCCAGAAGGAAAACGCGTACTACTGATCGCCAGTGGTGACGCCATCGCGGGGCAAGCCCGCCCCACGCCTGGATGCAGCTGCTGCCAGGCGTGGGGCGGGCTTGCCCCGCGATGTTTTTCAGGCTTTGTGCATTGATCCTTAGCAACAAAGTGTTACGGATTCAACCCCTGCGACAACCGGTCGCGCCCCGTAAACAAAGGGCTGCAGCCCGATCAGCCGGATGTCGGGTGGATGGTGCGGGGGTGGCGTGACAGAATGCCCCGGTTTTCTGGCCGGCCCATCCCAGGGGTCGGCACCTTCCCTGTAAAGGATGGTTCCATGAATGATCTGTTGACCCGGCGCGCGGTTGTCGCCGGGATGGGCGTACTGGGGCTTGGCCTGCTGGCGGGCTGCAGCCCGGCCAGGGGCCTGGACTTCAAGTACGGCAAGAACATGAGCAACGAGATCCTCGGGCGCAAGTTCAAGCTCAAGGACCCGCAAGGCAACGAGCGCACCTTGTCGAGCTTCTACGGCTCGATGCCGATGATCTTCTTCGGCTTCACCCAGTGCCCGGCCGTCTGCCCGACCGCCATGGCGCGTGTGGCGCAGATCCGCAAGATCCTGCGTGGCCGCGACCGCGACCTGTTCCAGCCGGTGTTCATCACCCTGGACCCGGAGCGCGACACCCCCGAGGTGCTCGATGCCTACGTCAAGGCCTTCGACCCGTCGATCGTCGCCCTGACCGGCACCCCCGAGGAAATCGACGCGGTGGCCCGTGAATTCAAGGTGTTCTACGAGAAGGTCCCGGCCGGCGATACCTACACCATCTCTCACTCGTCCACCAGCTACGTCTACGATACCCGTGGCACCCTGCGCCTGAGCCTGGGCCATTCCCTGAACGCCAAGGAATGCGCTGAAGACCTGGTCACCCTGATGGAGATCTGCTGAATGTCGATGCAACCGATCAAGCGCGGCCTGGCCGCCCTGGCACTGATGAGCCTGGCCCTGCCGGCCCTGGCCCAGACCACCGTAAGCGACGCCTGGGTACGCGCCAGCGTGCCGCACCAGCATGCCACCGGGGCCTTCATGACCCTGACCGCCAGCAGCGACAGCAAGCTGGTCAGCGTCGCCTCGCCCGTGGCCAAGACCGTGCAGGTGCACGAGATGACCATGAACGGCGACGTGATGGGCATGCGTGAAGTGAAGGCGGTCGAGTTGCCGGCCGGCAAGGCGGTGAAGCTGGACCCGAACGGCTTCCACGTGATGTTGATGGGCCTGAACCAGCAGGTGAAGGAGGGTGAGCAGGTGCCGCTGACCCTGACCATCGAGGATGCCAAGGGTGCGAAGGAAACCCTGCAGGTGCAGGCTCCGGTGCGTGCGCTCAACGCCGAGGCCGGCGCTGGCCACGACCATATGCACATGAACCACTGATGCAGCACCCATCGCGGGCGATGCGGCGCTCCGACGAGCCTGCTCCCCCGCGATGGTTGTCAGCGGTCAGCTACGAAAACGTGGCAGCGGCCGTTCGATGTTCAGCGAGGTCAGCGTCTTGCGCACCTGGGCGTCTTCGGCCTCGAGTGCCTTGAGGCTGGCGCGGATCTTGCCGGCGGCGGGCACGTCGCCCTGGCGGTCGATCCAGTCGGCGATCTCCTTGCAGGCACTGCTCAGGCAGGCCTGGCGCTGGCTCATCAGCGACAGGAGCGTGGTGATTTCTCGTTCGGACATGGCGGGTTCCTCCGTTCAGCCTTGTGAGTGTAGCAGCGGCTGCAGCCGACGGTGTCAGCCGCGCAGATAGCGCAAATAGCCCAGGCTCAGCGCGCAGATGGCGAGCGCGATCAGCAGCAACCCAGGCGCCAGCATCTGCAGCATGCCGACCAGTATCAGCCCCGCGCCGATCTGCAGGTAATACAACAGGCCGAACACGGCTGCCGCGGTACCCCGGCAATCGGCGTAGGCCACCAGTGCCGAGCCGAGCAGCAAGGGGATGGCCATGGCGAACGCGACCATTACCAGGGCCATTGGCGCGACGATCCACGGTGATTCACCGATCGCCGTCATGCCCAGCGCGCCGAGCACGAGCAGCAGCGCGGCACCCTTCATCAGGGTGGCGGCCGCGACTGCGCGCCCCAGCAGCAGGGCATTGAGCCTGGCGCCAGCCAGCGAGCCGAGGGCCAGGGCCACGCCCGAATAGCCCATCCACTGTGCCTGCCCCAGGCGTTCGAAGACGAACGGCGCCAGGCTGTACCAGGCGAACACGGCGATATTGAACAAGGCCACCAGCGCACTGGCCAGCAGCACCCGGGGGGCCGCCAGCAGGCGCATCAGCACCTGGCGCAACGGTGTCAGTGCGGGCGCGGCGGCCTGGGTCTCGGGCATCGCCTGCCAGCCCCAGGCCAGCAATGCCGATGCCAGGATCAGCTGTGCGGCCAGCACGCCGCGATAGCCGAACGCCTGGTCCAGCCAGCCGCCACCGAGCATGCCCAGTGCGGGGCTGATGGCCAGGCACGCGCCGATCAGGGAGAACACCCGGGCCAGTTCCGCGCCGTGGTAGCGGTCGCGCAATGCGGTCTGGGTCACCACCGAACCGACCGCGGCGGCGAAAGCGGCGACCATCCGCGCTCCCAGCAATTGGCTGAAATCGCTGGCCAGCAGTGCCGCCAGCGCCGCCAGGGCGTACAGCGCAAGGCCCGCGAGCATGGTCGGCCGCCGGCCCTTGATATCGCACAACCGACCCCAGAACAGCACACCGACCGCGAAGGCGACGAAGTACAACGACAGGGTCAACGAGGCATCCGCAGCGGAAACCGCGAAGCCTTCGGCCAGCGATACGAGTGCCGGGCTGTAAAGGGTTTCGGCTATTTGCGGGAACATGAGCATGGCAGTGGTGAAAGCCAGCCACCAACGATTTTGCATGGGCTTGTCCTCTGCAGTTGATCGGAGGCCCATGGTAGGGTTGGCAAGCTGTGATCCATTATCGTGATCAGGCCATAAAATCAATGAAACAGGACAAGCTGCAATGGCATGGCTCGCACCCGATAGCGCTTTTGACCCGGACGCCCACTGCGCACCGGTGATCGGCATCTGCTCGGCCCTGGGCGACCATGATTCCGGCAACCACTGGCATGTCCGAGGCCAGGTGCTGTTCACCCGCCAGGGTTGCGTGCGCATCGATTCGCCGGGGCTGCTGTGCCTGTTGCCGCCGAGCCGCGCGGCGTGGATACCGGGCGGCCTGGCACACCGCGCGCGGATGCGCGAGACGGTGGATTACCGCTCGGTGTACCTGGATGCGACGGCGGCGGCGGGGCTGCCGGAGCAGGTGACGATCCTCGACGTCAACCCATTGTTGCGCGAGTTGCTCGAGCGGATTGCCCAGGCACCCTTCGATAGCGACTGGCGGCATGGGGCCAATCATCATTTGCTGGGCTTGTGTCGTGCCGAACTGCAGAGCGCGCAGCGCCAGCCAATGCTGCTGCCGCTGCCGCGCGACCGACGCCTGGCGCGCCTGGTGGACGGCCTCGATCGCTTGCCGCCGGCGCTGGGCGAACTGGCACGGCAAGCCGGGGCCAGTGAAAAGACCATCGGCCGCCTGCTGCGTCGCGACACCGGGATGAGTTACCAGCAATGGCGCCAGCAGTGGCGGTTGCTGCGGGCGGTCGAGCGCCTGGCGCTGAACGTGCCGCTGGGGGAGATCGCCGATGAACTGGGCTTCGCCAGCGACAGCGCCTTCATCGCGTTCTTCCGCGGCATGACCGGGCTGACGCCGGGCGCCTGGAGTCGTGCCGCTACGCCGGGTTGAGGCAGGCCTGGCGATAGGCGCCCGGCGGCACGCCATAGGCCTGCTTGAACTGCCGGCTCAGATGGCTCTGGTCGGCAAAACCCAGGGTAAAGGCGACTTCGAGGACGGCTTGGCCGCGTTTGAGCAGTTCCCGGGCGCGTGCCAGGCGGCGCTGCTTGAGCCAGGCATGCGGCGGCAGGCCGGTGGCCTGGCGGAATACCCGGGCGAAGTGGAACGGCGAAAGGTTTACCGCAGCCGCCAAGGCCTCCAGCGACGGCGGATCGGCCAGCTGGCTCTCCAGCAGCTCGCGGGCGCGGGCCACGGCCAGCGGTTCGTTGCCGGGGGCGACGGGTTCGGCGCAATGGCCATGACGTTGCACCAGTGCCAGCACGGCCTGGCGCCAGGCGGTCTGTTGCTCCAGGACGCTGGCGCAGGATTCCGAAAGCCGGTGCAGGTGGCTGAACGTGGCGGCCAGGGCCGGGTCCTGGATCACGCTGTCCTTGAACCGGGGCAGGCCATGGCGGCCCAGTTCCAGTTCGTCGAGCACGCCGGTGACCCGTTCGTGCTCGGGGTAAAAGCCACGGTAGCGCCAGCCGGCCTCGTGGGCGGTGGCGCCAGTGTGCAGCTCGTCGGGGTTGATCAGCACCATGCTGCCCACCGGCGCCAGGTGCTCGCTGCCTCGGTGCCAGAAGCGCTGGGCGCCGGACTCGATCACGGTGAACACATAGCCTTCGTGCACGTGCGGGGCGAATCGCTGCTGGATATAGCGGGCGTGCAGCATCTCGACATCGCCCAGGGCGGGCGCCTGCCACAGGTGGGCCTGTTCACGCAGGGGCGTGGTCATGCCAGCCAGCTGCGCAGGAGGAAGAAGATCAGCATGCTCGCCAGCATGCTCAGCAATACGCTGCGGGTCAACAGCACCAGGGCGATGGCCACCAGTGAACCGAGCAGATAGGGGTTCAGCGGGCTCAGGTCGAGCTGGTGCCCGGGCAGGAAGATGATCGGCCCGCAGATCGCGGTGAGCATGCCGGGCACGGCAAAGCCGAGGAACTGCCGCGCGTTGGAGCTCAGGCGCAGGGGTAGGCGCGGTTCGAGGAAGGCGTAGCGGTTGAGGAACACCACTGTGCCCATGGCGAAGATCAGCAGCCAGATCATGGGCGGCCTCCGGAGAACTTCTGGCAGACGAAACCGGCGGTCATGCCCAGCAGGCCGGCGGCGACCAGGGCGGTCTCCCAGTGCCAGTAACTGAACAGCACCGAGCAGAACAGCGACACCGCCACGCACACCACGGTTGGCAGGTTGCGTACCAGCGGCGCGATCAGTGCGACGAAGGTGGCGACGATGGAGAAGTCCAGGCCCAGCTGATCCAGGTGCGGGATGTTCTGGCCGAGGACAATGCCGGCCAGGGTGAACAGGTTCCACGCCACATAGAACGTCAGGCCCACGCCCAAGGCGTACCAGCGGTTGAACTGCTGCTGGTCGTGGTGGCTGGTGAGGGCGAAGAACTCATCGGTGAGCAGGAAGCCCAGGCCCAACCGCCAGCGAGTCGGCAGCCCCGACAGCACCGGGCGCATCGACAGCCCGTAGAGCAGGTGCTGGGAGGTCAGCAGCAGGGTGGTGAGCAGGATCGAGAACAGGTTGGCGCCCCCTTTGAGCAGGCCGATGGCCACCAGTTGCGCGGCACCGGCGAAGACGATGGCCGACAGGCCCTGGCCTTGCCAGGCGCTGAGGTTGGCTTCGATGGCCATGCTGCCTGCGAGCAGGCCCCAGGGGGCAACGGCCACGGACAGCGGCAGGATGGCGATGGCGCCGTGGAGGAACGCTTGGCGGGCGAGGGGTGGGCTGGGCATGGAAGCGGCAACGAATCGACAGGGCAGACAAGCATGCCAGACAGGTCAGAGGGTGGCTTGAACGATCTTGCTTTGTTGTCACCTTTGCTGGCCGCGTCAAAGGGCAAGCCCACAGGCTTGAGCAGCGGGCTTGCCCTTTACTTCAACGCAACTCGACCTGCGCGCACAGTCCGCCTTCGGCGCGGTTGCGCAAGGTCAGGCTGCCGCCCATGGCCTGGGTCAGCTGCTGGGCGATCGCCAGCCCCAGCCCGGTGCCGCCGGTGCTGCGGTTGCGCGAACTTTCGACCCGGTAGAACGGCTTGAGCACGTCATCGAGTTCCGCCTCGGGGATACCGGGGCCATCGTCGAGCACGCGGATCAGCGTCACGCCGTTCTCGCAGCCGACTTCCAGCTGCGCGGCGCCGGAAAACTTCAGCGCATTGTCAACCAGGTTCACCAGCACCCGGCGCAAGGCGTGGGGACGGGTTTCCAGGGTGGCCTGGGCGCTGCCGCTGCGATTCACCTGCGCGCCGCTGTCCTGGTAGTCGAACACCAGGCTGTCGAGAAAGGCGTCGAGGTTGACCCGGCACGGCGCCTCGGTGCCGCTGTCCATGCTGCGGGCATAGGCCACGCCCTCGCGCACCAGGTGCTCCATGGCGTCGAGGTCGTGCCACAGCTTGTCCTTTTCCAGCCCGTCGTCCATCTGTTCGACCCGCAGCTTCATGCGCGTGATCGGCGTCTGCAGGTCGTGGGAGATGGCGGCCAGCAATTGCATGCGCTCCTTGAGGTAGGCGGCGATGCGCGCCTGCAGCGCATTGAAGGCCACGGCGGCGTAGCGCACCTCGCGCGGGCCGCTTTCGTCGAGCAACGGACCGGGGCTGTTCGGGTCAAGGTCGTCCACGGCCTGGACCAGCCGGGTCAGCGGGCCGATGGCCAGGCGCACGGCGAGCCAGGTGCAGGCCAGCAGCACCGCCAGCTGGATCAGCAGCACCACCGGCAGCCAGGTGGCCACCGGCACCGGGGCCGGGGTGACGTCGATGGTCAGCGGCGCGCCGTCGGCCAGGCGTAGGTGGGCCTGGAAGTGCGCATTGGGGCCGGGGATTTCCTGGAAGGTCAGGCGGTAGCGGTCGCCGATGGCCTTGACGATCGAGTCGGCGGCCATCGGCGGGTTCTCGCTCGGCATGGCTTCGCCGGACAGCCCCTCGTCCAGTCGGTAGCGGTAGGTGCGCCGTTCCAGGCGCGACAGCCAGGCCGGGCGCTCGGCGGCGGGCAGGCGGTCGAGGATGGCGACCGAGGTCGACACGTCCAGCTCCAGGTTGCTGAGCATCATCGAGCGGCTACTGACATAGCGCTCGTACGCCTGCAGGCTGAATGACAGGCCATAGGCCAGCACCAATCCTGTAAAGAAGATCAGCGCCAGGCGCGAGGCCAGGGTGCGTGGCCACTTCATGCCGGTGACTCCAGCAACTGCACCGGCAGCGAAAACACATAGCCTTCGCTGCGCACGGTCTTGATGCAGGTGGGCTCGCGGGCGTCGTCGCCCAGGCGTTGGCGCAGGCGGCTGACCAGCAGGTCGATGGAGCGGTCGAAGATGTCCGCCTCGCGGCCCTGGGTCAGGTTGAGCAGCTGTTCACGGCTGAGCACCCGCTGCGGGTGGTCGAGGAATACCCGCAGCAGGCGGTACTCGGCGCCGGACAGCGCCACCAGGGTGCCTTCGCTGTCGAGCAGGTGGCGGGCGGTGGTGTCCAGGCGCCAGGGACCGAAGGCGATCAGGCGACCGCTTTCGCTGATGGTCAGGTTGGGCGGCAGCATGCGTGTGCGGCGCAGCACGGCGTTGATCCGCGCCAGCAGCTCGCGGGCGGAGAACGGCTTGGTCAGGTAATCGTCGGCGCCCATTTCCAGGCCGATGATGCGGTCGGTCTCGTCGTTGCGCGCGGTCAGCATCAGCACCGGCGTGTTGCGGTGCTTGCCGGCGCGCAGTTCGCGGCACAGCAGCAGACCGTCGTCGCCGGGCATCATGATGTCGAGGACGATCAGGTCGACCGTGTTGTTTTCCAGGAAGGCGCGCATCTGCCGGCCATCGGCGACGATGCTGGTGCGCAGGCCGTTCTTCTTCAGGTAGTTGCCGACCAGTTCGCGGATTTCGCGGTCGTCGTCGACGACCAGAATGTGATCGACATGCTCCATCGGGGTGTCCTTGTAGGTGAGGGTTGGGCGCAGTGTACCGAGCGAATCCAGGCTTGCCTGCCACGGTTTGTATTGCAGTGTATCTGGCGCTGCCGTGGATACAGGAGCAAGCACGTCACAGCCTGGGCGGACACAAGCGGGATACCTGGCGGGAGTGAAATGGCCTTACCGGGGAGCGACGCCTCCCCAATGCCAAGACCTCGCATCAGGAGAACCACCATGACTATCAAGACCCTCGCCAGCGCCGCCCTGTTCGCCGCCCTCGGCCTCGGCGCCATCACCGCCCAGGCCAGCAGCACTTCGCTCAACGAGGCCAGCGTGATGCAGTACCGCTACGGCGACAAGCTGGATGTGAAGAAGGTGCTGTCGGTGAAGGATGATCGCAGCAACACCTGTGGCGTGGTCAACACGCGCATGGACTACCTCGACTCCCAGGGCAAGCCGCAAAGCGTCGAGTACCGCTCCTACGCCACCAGTGGCTGCCATGACAACTGAGGCGCGCGGCAAGCGCCGCCTGCTCAAGGCCGGCGGCGTGGCCCTGGCCCTGCTCGGGCTGGGCCTGGCCGGCAACCTGCTGGCCCGCGACAGCTATGGCACCATGCCTTCGCTGGCCGGGGCCGAGCAGTGGCTCAACTCGCCGCCGCTGGACGGCCCGGCCCTCAAGGGCAAGGTGGTGCTGGTGGATTTCTGGACCTACGACTGCATCAACTGCCGGCGCAGCCTGCCGCATGTCAACGACTGGGCGCGGCGCTACAGCGCGCAGGGGCTGGTGGTGGTCGGGGTGCACACGCCGGAGTACGACTACGAGCATGACATCGACAGTGTTCGGGCGCAGGTGCAGCAACTGGGCATCGCCTATCCGGTGGCGGTGGATAACGGCTACCGGATCTGGAACGCCTGGGGCAACCAGTTCTGGCCGGCGCACTACTTCGTCGATCGCAAGGGGCAGGTGCGCCATGTGCACTTTGGCGAAGGCGATTATGCGGGGCAGGAGCGGGTGATCCAGGCATTGCTCGATGAGCAGGGTTGATCCGTTGTCCGTTCCGGCCCTATCGCGGGGCAAGCCCGCTCCCACGACCGCCGACTGGCAACCTGCGTGGGAGCGGGCTTGCCCCGCGATAGGGCCCGCCCAGGCAACATCATTCGCCGAGCCGCTGCTCCCGCGACGGCGGATAGCCGAAGTACGCCGCATAGCACTTGCTGAAATGCGATACCGAAACGAAGCCGCAGGCCACCGCCACCTCCATCACCGACAGGTCCGAATACTGCAATAGCCGCCGGCTCTTGGTGATGCGCAGTTCCATGTAGTAGCGCCTGGGCGAGGTACCCAGCTGGGCCTGGAACAAACGGTCGATCTGCCGCCGCGAGCGACCGGAGTAGGCGGCCAGCTGGTCGAGGCTCAGGGTTTCCTCGAGGTTGTTCTCCATCAGTTCGACGATGGTGCGCAGGTGCAGGCTCATGGATTTCTTCGCCCCGGGCCCGACCTGGCGATAGCGCGCGCCGGAGAACGACAGGATCTCTTCCACGCCTTCGGCCAGGGCATCGCCGTACAGGCGCCGTACCAGGCCGAGCATCAGCTCCATGGCGCCATTGGGGCTGGCGGCGCTCAGGCGATCGCGGTCCAGGGTGAAGCTGGCCGGGGTGATGCGCGTCTGCGGGCTGATCTCGGCCAGGCTGGCGCGCTGCTCGGGGTGCACGCTGCAGCCGTAGTCGTCGAGCACCCCGGCGCGTCCGAGGAACCAGGCGCCGTTCCACAGCCCGCCGAGGGTCATGCCGTGGCTGGCGCAGTCGCCCAGCAGGCGGTCGAGGTCGGGGTACTTCAATGGCGTGCGCAGGCCGCCGCACACCACCAACAGGTCGAGGTCCTGCAGGCTGCGGGGATCGAGCGGGCTGGCGATCAGTTCCAGGCCCAGGTCGCTGAGCACGCGATCACCGCCCAGTGACAGCGGGGTGGAGGTGAAGCTGTCGGCGCGCAGCAGGTTGGCGGTGACCAGCACGTCCATCGCCACGGTGAAGCTGGCCATGGAGAAGTGTTCGAGCAGGACGAAGTCGACGCGATAGGGGCGCTGGTTGCCGGCGTCTCCGGACTTGAGCCGCAGCATGTTGCTGGTGCTGGTCTTCTTGCTGAATTGGCGTGGCGTGGGCACTGCGGACTCCGCTTCCTGGCTGGCGGGGTCGAGTGTGCGGTGGGGCGGGGGGAAAGACAACAGGGCGTTGGATGCCGCTGAAAACACAGCGCCCCCTTGGGAGAGGGCGCCGGTCTCTGCCGCGCGGGGGTTAGAAGTCGCCGCGCAGGGTGAACATGTAGCTACGCGGAGTACCGTAGGTGGTGCCGCGGCTCCAGTAGCCCATCGAGTCGAAGTACTTGCGGTCGAACAGGTTCTCGACGTCCACGCCCACGGTCCAGTGCTCGTCGAGCTTGTAGGCGGCACGCGCGTCGAAGATCGCCCGGCCGCTGTTGTACGCCTCGTTGTAGGCATCGACGTAGGAGTTCTGCGCCGAAACGCCACCACCGACGCTCAGGCGGTTCCACTCGCCCGGGAAAGTGTAGTTGGTGTTCACGCGCACCATGTGTTTCGGGGTCTGCGCCGAGATCGGGCCGCCTCCGGACGAGCTGGTGGTGTTGTAGGTATAGCCAGCCGCCACTTGCAGGCCCGGCAGCAGTTCGCCGGTGGCCTCGGCTTCGAAGCCTTTGCTACGATTGATCCCGTCGCTGTTGACATAGCACAGCAGGTTTGGGTTCGCAGGGCATTTGTTTTCTGGATTCGGGTCTCGGGCGTAAACATCTTCCTGCTCGATGTAGAAGACGGCAAAGGATACGTTCAGTTGCTTGTCGAATAGCTCACCCTTGATACCGGTTTCGTAGTTCGAGCCGATTGATGGGTCTAACACGCCCCCACTGATGGTGCGGTAGTTGGATTGCGGCAGGAAGATATCAGCATAGCTTGCGTACCAGGACCATTGGCTGTTTAGGTCGTAGATCGCACCGACAAAAGGCGTGAATTCTTCATCCTGTCTGCTAGTCGTCACCTTCGGGCCGTTCCAGGCTTCGTTTTTGTACCAGCTCAGGCGACCACCGAGAATAAAACTCAAGTCTTCGGTCGCGTGCAGTCGGGCGCTCAGGTAGGTGCCGTAGCGGGTGTCAATGGTATCGTTCTTCGAATCCCAGCCTTGACGCGCCAGTTCAGGAATATTGCTGTGGCTGGGGTTGAATACATCGAGCCAAATTGGTTCAGGCAGCCGCTCAGTACGGTCCTTGTCATTCATCTTGCGCTTAGACCAGTTAGCGCCCAGCGTGACCTGGTGGGTCAGGCCGAAGGCCTCGAATGTACCGTCCAGATGGCCGTCGACAGCGTTGGAGGTCACGTCGAACTTGTGGTAACTGACGTCATTGACTCTAGGACTATCGGGAGCACCGTACTCCAAGGTGGGGTTGTCGTAACCCACACCCCATTCGATGGCGCTGCGATTGTAGCCACCCTCGGAATGGGACAGTGCCAGCTTGGCGCTCCAGTTGTCGTTGAATCGGTGGGTGAGGTCGGCGAACACCTCGTCCATGTTGGTCTGCAGCTTGGTCCAGTCCTGCCCGAGGTAGGTCGAGCGCTTCAGGTGCGGGTTGCTGCCGTCGGGGTTGTTGGGGATACCCAGCACGCTGTAGCCGTCGATGCGCGAGGTCTGGCGGCGCAGGCCGACAGCGACGGTGGTGGCATCGTTGAGGTCGGCCTCGACGATGCCGTACAGCAGCGGCCGCTTGGACTTGGTGACATCGGTGAAGTAGCCACGGTCTTCATAGGAGGCAACCATGCGTCCGCGCAGGGTGCCCTGGGGGTTGAGGCGGCCACTGGCATCCAGGTCCAGGCGGTAGTTGTCCCAGGAGCCGGCGCGGGTGATGACGGAGAAACGCGGGTCGGCGGTCGGGCGCTTGCGCACCAGGTTCACCGCGCCGCCCGGGTTGCCCGCGCCCACCAGCAGGCCGGAGGCGCCGCGCAGCACTTCGACGCGGTCGAAGATCGCCATGTCCGGGGTCATCCAGCCGGTGTAGGCGTAGGCCTGGCCGGGCACGCCGTCGACCATGTAGCTTTCGTCGGTGAGGTCAAAGCCACGGGAGCTGAAGTGGTGGTTGCCATAGCCGCGGTTGGCGCGGGTGATACCGGTGGTCTGGGCCATCACCTGGTCCAGCGAGACCAGGTTCTTGTCGTCCATCAGCTTGCGGGTGACCACGGTGACCGACTGTGGGGTCTCGCGCAGCGATTGCGCGGTCTTGCCGATGGTCACCGCGCCGGTGGTGTAGGAGTTGCTGCCCTCGGTGGTGGCACCCAACACCTGGCCATTGATGGTGGTGGCGTCCAGGGTCATGGCCGAGCCGGATTCAGCCGCGCCGCTGATGATCAGGGTGTTGTCCTGCATGCTGTAGCGAATCCCGCTGTTCTTCAGCAGCTCCCCAGCTGCCTGGGTTGGCGAGAAGCGGCCCTTGACCGGGCTGCTGCGCAGGCCCTGTACGGTCTCTGGGCTGAACAGCACCTGCAGGTTGCCCTGGCGACCCAGCTCTTGCAGCGCGCTGCTCAGCGATTGTGCCGGGATGTCGAAGTCCCTCTCCTGGGCTTGCACTTGCGCTGCGAGCGGCAGGGACAGGGCGAGGCCGAGGGTGGCCATGGCCGGCGAGGAGCGCAGCATCCGGCGCAGCATCAGCGCCTTGCTCAAGGGGGTCAGTGTGTTGGCTGGTAGTGGCATTTTTATGCTCTGGCTCAAGGTACGCAAAGTAAATGAAAATTATTCCGTTGCGAGTAGGACGCATGCGCATGCCAAAACCGGAAAAATATTTTCGGTTGGCAGGGGCCTGACCTGCGACTTCCCTGTAGGCAGGGGTGATTCAGCGTGCGGCTATAGGGGAACGAGCGGAGCGGCGGGGAATTTACAACGTGCGGGCGGTGGCGAGGACCACCGCCCGTGAGGCGGGGTCAGGCGGGCAGGGCGGGTTCCTGGTTGCGCTCGACGACGAGCTGGCCGCCGTGCATGCGCACCAGTTGGTCGGCCACCGGGAAATAACGGTCGTCGTGGGAGATGACGATGATGGTCTTGCCCTGCTGTTTCAGTTCCGGCAACAGCTCGGTGTAGAACACGCGGCGGAAGGCCGGGTCCTGGTCGGCGGCCCATTCATCGAACACCAGCACCGGGCGCTGGTCGAGCCAGGCATTGATCAGCGCCAGGCGCTTGCGCTGGCCGGTGGACAGGTCGGTGGTGGTGAAGCTGCCGTCGCGGATGCTCACCTTGTGGGCGATATCCAGGCGCTCGAGGTACTTGCCGGCCTCGGGCGGCAGCTCGGCCTGGCCGGGCAGCGGCTCGTCGAACAGGTAGTAGTCGGCGAAGATGGTGGTGAACAGCTGGCGGTAGTCGTCCAGGCGCTGCGGGGTGACCGTTTCGCCATTGAGGCGCACCTCGCCTTGTTGCGGGCTGTACAGGCCCAGCAGCAGCTTGATCAGGGTGGTCTTGCCGCAGCCGTTCTCGCCGACTATGAAGACAATGTCGCCTTGGCGGATGCTCAGGTTCACCGGCCCCAGGTGGAACGGCTGGCTGCCCTCGACCTGCGGGTAGTCATAGCGCAGTTGGCGCAGCTCGATCGACTCGACGCTGGACACGGCTGGGGCGCGGTCGCTCACCAGCAGGTGCGGCTCGGGCGACGAGAAGCGCGCCGACAGTTCGGCGATGCGGCGCAGGGCGATCTGCGCGCGGCTGATGCTCGGCAGGTTGGTGATCAACTGCTCCAGCGGCCCCTTCATGTACAGCATCACCAGCACGAAACCACCAAGCACGGTGCGGTCGGTGCTCGGCCACAGCGCCTGGAAGGCGATGGCCACGCCGATGACGGCGAAGAACAACATCGAACCGAAGGTCTCGGCGCTGACGAAGATGTTCGCCGCGCGGATGTTGGCCTTGCAGATGCGCTCGGTGGCGCCGTGGATCAGCTGGTCATGCATGTGCTGGCGGCGCTTGCGCTGGATGCGCAGCTCCTTGGCGCCGCCGGAGAGAGCCTGGTAGTGCTTCTGCAGCTCGTCCTCGCCGTTGCGGGCGGTGAGGATGTTCTTCATGCCGAAGCGGTGGGCGAGGAACTGCGCGCCCGTGCCGATCACCACGGTCAGGGCGGTGATCAGCAGGATCTGCCAGGACAGCAGCGCCAGGTAGGCCAGGCAGCCGAGGGTGACGGTGAAGGCGATGACCATCGGCGCCACGGACAGGGCGAAGGCGCTGATGGTGCTGACATCGTTGAGCAGCACCGGGATCAGGCGGTGGGCACGGTAGCGCTCCAGTTGCGCGATCGGCGCCACCAGCACCTTGGCGGACAATTCGCGGCGCAGCCGCGCCACCACCTTCTGGCCCACGTAGTTGGTCAGCAAGTTCGAGCCGGTGGAGCAGGCCAGGGTCAGCACGCACAGGCCACCGAACAGCAGGGCGGTATGGGTGTCAGGCCCGCCGGCGGCATTCATCGCGCTGTTGATGGTGGCCAGCAGGGCGGTGACGCTCAGGCCGCTGACCACGCCAAGGGCCGCCGAAAGCGCGACCAGCATCCAGAACGGCTTGAGTATGCGCAGGGTTTCCTGGGCGAGGCTGGGTGTCTTGAGCGTCATGGGGGCATCTCGTGAGTATTCGTTGGCGCCGGGCAGGAGCAGGTCCTGATCTTGGTAGACGAGAGGGTTTTGCGCGGATTTAGTCGCCCGGCGCCGAGGGCGCCGGGGCGGGGCAGGGCTTACAGCTCGCGGGCGACGCGGAAACCGATCCAGTCGCCGCGCAGGGTGGAGCTGCGCTCGTTGCGGTTGCCCGAGCGCGAGAAGATCGGCGCCTCGGTGTAGTCGTTGCCGCGGATCACCCGGCGATCCTCGCATTCGCTGCTGTTGGTCTGCGGGCTGCCGTCGGTGGGGGCGCTGGCATAGCTGTCGACGTAGCAGTCGCGGGTCCACTCGTAGACGTTGCCGTGGCCGTCATAGATGCCGAAGGCATTGGGCGGGAAGCTGCCGACCGGCGAGGTGAAGGAGAAACCGTCGGTAGGGCCGTAGGTGTTGGCGTGCTTGGAGATCTGGTACTTCTGCTCGTCGTTGTCATCGAGCGGGAAGGGGAACGGCCCGGTGCTGCCGCCGCGCACGGCGTACTCGCGCTGGGATTCGCTGAGCACCTTGTAGACCTTGCCGGTCTTCTTCGACAGCCAGCCGGCATAGGCCTCGGCTTCGTGGAAGTTCAGGCACACGGCGGGCTGGCGGTCGCCTTGCTGGTAGCGCGGCACGCCGGCGATGCACTCGCGGCCCGGACGGGTATCGCCGTTGGGGACCTTGTAGCCGGTGGCCTTGAGGTAGGCCTTCCACTCCCCGTTGGTGATCTGGTATTGGCTGACGGCAAAGGCTTTCTTGAACGTGACCTCGTGCAGCGGGCCTTCGTCGTCCTGGCGGCCCTTTTCGTCATCCGGGGTGCCCATCATGAAGCTGCCGGCGGGCAGCACCACCATTTCCGGGCAGGTCTTGGCGCAGTCGCGGAACACGCTGCCAGGTTTGTGCGCGGGCGCCGCGGCCAGGGCCGGCAGGCTGCAGGCGACCAGCAGGGCGGCCAGGGTGAGGCGGTTCAGGGGTGCGGTCATGGGAAAGCCTTGTTCAGGGTTGCTGGGCAGACAGCGGGAGTTCGTGCTGTTGGACGAACTGAACGAGGCGATGTTTAAGGGGGATTTGTATCCAGGTGTGGTAGGGCTGCGCCTGTAATCGCGCAGCCCGTACGCAATCAGCCCAACTCAAGCCAGATCGGCGCATGGTCCGAAGGCTTTTCCATCCCCCGCAGCTCATAGTCGACCCCGGCGGCCCTGACCCGCGGCAGCAGCCCATGGGAGGCCATGATCAGGTCGATGCGCAGGCCGCGCTTGGGCTCGTCCTCGAAACCGCGGCTGCGGTAGTCGAACCAGCTGAAGCGGTCGGCCACGTCCGGGTACAGGTGGCGGAAGCTGTCGACCAGGCCCCAGCCCTTGAGACGCTCCATCCACTCGCGCTCTTCGGGCAGGAAGCTGCACTTGCCGGTCTTAAGCCAGCGCTTGGCGTTGTCCGGGCCGATGCCGATATCGCAGTCCTGGGGCGAAATGTTCAGGTCGCCCATCACTACCACAGGCTGGTCATTCTTGAACTGCCCTTCGAGCAGGGCCTGCAGGTCGCTGTAGAAGCGCTGCTTGGCCGGGAACTTGGTGGGGTGGTCGCGGCTTTCACCTTGGGGGAAGTAGCCGTTCATGATGGTGATCGGCGTGCCGTCGGCATCGGCGAAGGTGCCCCAGATGAAGCGGCGCTGGGCGTCCTCCTCGTCACTGGCGAAGCCCTTGGACAGCGACAGCGGTTTTTCCCGCGAGAGCAGGGCGACGCCATAGTGGCCCTTCTGGCCGTGGTAGTGCACGTGGTAGCCGAGTGCCTCGACGTCGGCCAACGGGAACTGATCGTCGCTGACCTTGGTTTCCTGCAGGCCGATCACGTCCGGCTGGTGTTTGTCGATCAGCGCCGCCAGCTGGTGCGGGCGGGCGCGCAGGCCGTTGATGTTGAACGAGACGATCTTCATGGAAAGACGATCCTGGTAAAAGCCACGGATGCTAGCCGACATCGCCGGCCACGGCCAGCATGGCGCCGCGCTGCGGGCGCTGCTAACGTGCTGGAGGAGGTGAACCCAGCGCCGGAATCTGGTTCCAAGGCCCTGTACGCCCATTCCAGGAGGACTGCCCGCAATGCCCGACGACATCGCCGCCCCGGCCCGGATCTGCCTGCTCGACGCTGGCTACGCCCGCGAGGCGCGTTCACTGCTCTACCATGCCTACCGCCACGAACCGACCTTCGCCTGGCTGTTCGAGGCCCAGCGCCCCGGGTACGAGCGCCGTCTGCGGGTGATGGTGCGCGAGTGGGTGCGCCAGCACTTTTATCTGCAATTGCCGGCGATCGGCCTGTTGCTGGAGGATCGCCTGATCGGTCTGGCGCTGATCGTGCCGCCGCAACGCCGGCTCGGCGTGGCCGACAGTTGGGCCTGGCGCCTGCGCATGATCCTCGGCACCGGCCTGCGCTGCACCCGCCGCTACCTGGATTACCAGGCCGCGCTGGCCGGTTGCCTGCCGGGGGACAAGGTGCATGTGCTGCCGCTGTTGGGCGTGCATCCGCAGTTCCAGGGCCAGCACTACGGCGAGCAACTGCTGCAGGCCGTGCATGACTGGTGCGCCGAGGACGCCGGTACCGAGGGCGTGGTGCTGGACACCGGCAATGCGCACTACCTGGCGTTCTACCAGCGCCAGGGTTATGAAGAGATCGGCGAGATCGCCGTAGGGCCGATCCGCGAGCGGGTGTTCTTCCACCCCAACCCGCGCTCGTCGAGGGTCGCGAACCTGTGACAGGCGTTTTCTGAAAGCCCCTTGGCCGTTGCGCTCTGGTAGCATGCCGCGCATGACGTATTCAGGAAGACTTGGCTGGGGCCTGCTGTTGCTGGCCGCCAGCTCCATGGCATGGGCGCAGAGCGAATTGCTGGTGCGGGTCAAACCCGCCAACAAGGCGCTCAAGTCCAATATCGAAGGGTATATCGGCAGCCTGGGTGACCGCGACGAAGAGGCCTTGCTGCGCTTCAGCCGGGGCGCCGAGGAGCAGGCGCGCAAGGCGGCCCAGGCCCTGGGCTATTACCAGGCGCGGGTCGAGACCGAGGTCAAGGCGCCGGCCGAAAAAGACAAGCCACCGCAACTGATCATCCAGGTCGAGCCCGGCGAACCGATTCGCCTGCGCAACGTGACCGTGCGCATCGAAGGGCCGGCCAGCGAGCTCAGGGTGTTCCGCATTCCCGACAGCAAGGCGCTGCGCCCGGGCGAGCAGCTCAACCACGGCACCTACGAGGACGCCAAGCGGCTGATCCAGAACCAGGCCTCGCGCTACGGCTTCTTCGCCGGGCGCTTTGAGCGCCAGCGCCTGGCGGTCGATCCGCAGGCCGGTGTGGCCGATATCGAACTGGTCTACCAGAGTGGCCCGCGCTACCGCCTTGGCGCGGTGAGCTTCGGTGGCGATGCGCCGCTGGACAACGACCTGCTGCAGCGCATGGTGGGGTTCAAGCCCGGCACCCCGTACGACTCGGAACTGATCGCCGAACTCAACAACGACCTGCAGTCCAGCGGCTACTTCGACAGCGTGCGCGTGGACGCCGCGCCCACCGCCGCAGTGGGCGAGGACATTCCGGTGGACGTCCACCTCGACACCCGCAAGCCACGCACCCTCGGCCTGGGCCTGGGTTTCTCCACCGACGTCGGGCCGCGCGGCAAGGCCAACTGGACCCGCCACTGGGTCAACCCGCAAGGGCACAGCTACGGCTGGGAAACCGAGCTGTCGGCGCCACGGCAGAACGTCGGCTTGTGGTACGACGTTCCGCTGGACCCGCCGCTCACCGACAAGCTGCGCTTCGCCGGCGGCTACCAGAACGAGGAGATTTCCGGCACCGATACCTTGAGCAAGCTGCTCACCGTCGGCCCGGAGTGGCACAGCAAGCTGCCCAGCGGCTGGCAGCGGGTGATTTCGCTGAAGTACCAGCGCGAGGAGTATCGCCTGGGCGACGACTCGGGGCTGAGCAACCTGCTGATGCCGGGTGTCAGCTTCTCCTACCTGCGCAGCGACAACCGCATCGATCCGCACAATGGCTACCGCCTGCAGTTCGACCTGCAGGCGGCCAAGGAGGGCCTGGGTTCGGACACCAACCTGATCCACGGCAACGTGCTGCTCAAGGGCCTGACCACCCTGGGCCAGAACCATCGCTTCCTTGGCCGCGTGCAGTTCGGCGGCAGTGCCACCAATGGCTACCAGCAGAACATCCCGCCGTCACTGCGCTTCTTCGCCGGTGGCGACCAGAGCGTGCGCGGCTACGACTACCAGTCGCTGTCACCGAAGAACAACCAGGGCGACCGCATCGGTGGGCGCTACCTGGTGGCCGGCAGCGCCGAGTACCAGTACTCGATTGCCGAGAAATGGCGCCTGGCGACCTTCATCGACCAGGGCAATTCGTTCAACTCGCTGGAACTGCCCAGCCTCAAGACCGGCGTCGGCATCGGCGTGCGCTGGGTGTCGCCGGTGGGGCCGCTGCGCCTGGACCTGGCCCGCGCCCTGGATGACGACGGTGGTTTTCGTTTGCACTTCTCCATGGGGCCTGAGCTGTGACGCGTGTAGTCAAACCCATCCTGCTGGCACTGCTGGGCCTGCTGTTGCTGATCGTCCTGGCGCTGAGCCTGGTGCTGGGTACCCAGGGCGGCAGCCGCTGGGTGCTGGGCCTGGTGCCGGGGCTGCAAGTCAGCGATTTTTCCGGACGCCTCGGCGGCAGTTGGCAGGCCAGCCAACTGCGCTGGACGGCGGGCGAAGACCGTGTCGAGGTGCAGGCCCCGCAACTGGACTGGTCGCCAGCCTGCCTGCTGCGCGCCACCTTGTGCGTCGAGCGTCTGCAGGCCGAGCGTATCGACATGGCCTTCGCCCCGGGCGAGGACAAGCCCGATAGCGGCCCGCTGCAACTGCCGACGCTGAATCTGCCGTTGGCCATCGAGCTGGGCGAGGTCAAGCTGGGCCAGCTGCGCCTGGATGGCAGCGACCTGCTGGGCGACCTTAGCCTGGCCGCGCACTGGACTGCGAGCGGCCTGCGCGTGGACAGCCTGCAACTGCGCCGCGACGACCTGCGCCTGGACGTGCAGGGCGACCTTACGCCCCAAGGCGACTGGCCGCTGCAGTTGCAAGGTACGCTGCAACTGCCCGCGGTCGATGGCAAGCCTTGGCAACTGGCGTTGAGCGCCAAGGGCGAGTTGCAGAAGTCCCTTGCCGTCGACGCCACCAGCAGTGGCTATCTGGACGCACGGCTGAGCGGTGAGCTGCAGGCCCTGGCCGAGCACCTGCCGGCCCACCTGAGCATTCGCGCGGACAGCTTCAAACCCGCCGCCGAGCTGCCCGACACCCTGCAACTCGACCAGCTGCGGCTCGATGCCCAGGGTGACTTGCTCAAGGGGTATCAACTGTCCGGCTCGGCCACGCTGCCCGCCGAGCAAGGGCCGATCGGCCTGGTGCTGGCCGGCAAGGTCGATGCCAAGGGTGCCCGGCTCGATGCCTTGGACCTGAACGCCAGCGACCAGCAACGCCTCAAGCTGCAGGCCAACGCCGACTGGCAGCAAGGCCTGAGCGCCGATGCCAGCCTCGACTGGCTGGACTTCCCCTGGTTGCGCCTGTACCCGCTGGAGACGGCGCCCCAGGTCACGCTCAAGCGCTTCAACGCCCAGGTGCAGTACCGCGACGGCAGCTACAAAGGGGTGGTCAACGGCGATCTGGGCGGCCCGGCCGGCGCCTTCAGCCTAGCCAGCCCGTTCGACGGCGACCTCGGTCAGGTACGCCTGTCGCAACTGTTGCTCAGCGCCGGGCAGGGCAAGGCCGCCGGCAGTGTCGCCCTGCGTTTTGCCGACACCCTGGCCTGGGATGTCGACCTGCAACTGTCGGCCCTGGATCCGGCCTACTGGCTGGCGGAGCTGCCCGGCACCCTGGCCGGCCCGCTGCGCAGCCAGGGCGAATTGAAGCACGAACAACTGAGGCTCAAGGCTCAGTTGGACCTCAAAGGGCGCCTGCGCGGCCAGCCGGCGCTGGTCAAGGTCGACGCCGAAGGCGCGGGCGAGCGTTGGACCCTGGGCAGCCTGGCGGTGCAGCTGGGCGACAACCGCATCAATGGCAGCGCCAGCGTGCAGCAACGCCTGGCCGGGCGTGTCGACCTCGACCTGCCGCGCCTGGGCCAGCTTTGGCCGCAGCTGCAAGGGCAGGCCAAGGGCCGTCTGGACCTGGCCGGCACCCTGGCCGCACCGCAAGGCACCCTGACCCTGCAGGGGCAACAGCTGGGCCAGGCCGACAACCGCGTGCAGCGACTGGACTTGGATGCCCGGCTGGACAATGCCCAGCGCGGACAACTGACGCTCAAGGCCGGCGGTATCCGGGTGGGTGATACCGCCCTGGGCAGCCTTGATGTGCAAGGCAAGGGCGATCTTCGCCAGCAGGCTGCCACCCTGGCCCTCGACGGCCCGCAACTCAAGCTCGACCTGGCGCTGGATGGCGCCCTGGCCAAGGGCGACTGGCGCGGTCGCCTGGCCAGCGGGCGCATCCAGGCCGGCGGCCAGGACTGGCAGTTGCAGGCCCCGGCGCGCCTGCAGCGCCTGGCCAGCGGCCAGCTCGATTTCGGCGCCCATTGCTGGCGTTCCGGCCAAGCCAGCCTGTGCGGCGAGGACCAGCGCCTGGCGCCGGAGCCGCGCCTGCGTTACCACCTCAAGCAGTTCCCGCTGGACAGCCTGGCGCAGTGGCTGCCCAAGGACTTCGCCTGGCAGGGCCTGCTCAACGCCGACATCAACCTCGACATCCCGGCCAGCGGCCCCAAGGGCAGCATCCGCGTCGATGCCGGCGGTGGCACCCTGCGGGTACGCGACAAGGACCGCTGGGTCGACTTCCCCTATCAGGTGCTGCACCTGGACAGCACCCTGGCGCCACGCCGGGTCGACACCCGCCTGGACTTCCGGGGCGAGCGCCTGGGTGAGTTGAATGTGAACACCCGTCTTGATCCCTTGGGCCGTAACAAGCCGTTGTCCGGTGATTTCCGCCTGGCCGGGCTTGAGCTGTCGGTCATTCGGCCGTTCCTGCCGATGGTCGAGCGCCTGGCCGGCCAGCTCAACGGCAGCGGGCGCCTGTCTGGCAGCCTGATTGCGCCCCAGGTCAATGGTAGCCTGGCCTTGAGCGGTGGCGAGGTCAGCGGCGCGGAGTTGCCGGTGAACCTGGAGGACCTGTCGCTGCAGGCGCTGATCGCCGGTGAGCAGGTGCAATTGAACGGCAACTGGCACAGTGGTGCGGCAGGGCGTGGGCAACTGACCGGGCATATGACCTGGGGCCAGGCGCTGGGTATGGACCTGCGCCTGAAAGGCCAGCAGCTGCCGGTCAGCGTCGAGCCCTACGCGGCGCTGGAAGTGGCGCCCGACCTGAGCATTCGCCTGCTGGACGACAAACTGGCGGTGACCGGCAAGGTGCAGGTGCCTAAGGGCAAGATCACCGTGCGCGAGCTGCCGCCGTCGACGGTCAAGGTCTCGGACGACACGGTGATCGTCGGCCACCAGACCGAGCAGGGCAAGCCGCCGATGGCGGTGGCGATGGACATCGATGTCGATGTCGGCAGCGAAAAACTGTCGTTCAAGGGCTTCGGCCTGACCGCCAACCTGCTGGGCCACGTGCATATCGGCGACAACCTCGATACCCGGGGCGAACTGAGCTTGGCCGACGGACGCTATCGGCAGTATGGGCAGAGCCTGACCATTCGCCGCGCGCGGCTGCTGTTTGCCGGCCCCATCGACCAGCCGTACCTGGACATCGAGGCGGTCCGAAAGGTCGACGACGTGATCGCCGGCATCCGCCTGAGCGGCAGCGCCGAGCAGCCGACCACCAAGGTGTTCTCGGAGCCGGCGATGAGCCAGGAGCAGGCGTTGTCCTACCTGGTGCTGGGCCGGCCGCTGAACAGCTCCGGCGAGGACAGCAACATGCTTGCCGAGGCGGCGCTGGGGCTAGGCTTGATGGGCAGCGCCGGCCTGACCGGCGGCTTGGCTTCGAACCTGGGTATCGACGACTTCCAGCTCGACACCCAGGGCACGGGCAACAAGACCAGCGTGGTGGCCAGCGGCAACCTCACCGAGCGCCTGAGCCTGCGCTATGGCGTGGGCGTGTTCGAGCCGGCCAACACCATTGCCTTGCGCTACAAGCTCAGCAAGAAGGTCTACCTGGAAGCCGCGAGCGGCCTGGCCAGCTCGCTGGATATCTTCTACAAGCGCGATTTCTGATCCAGACCGCCGACGTATTGGGTACGCATCGCAATACCTTGCTCCGGCGCCTGGAGCGCGCCCAGGCCTGCTGCCATTTCATTCGCCGACCACCGTATCCAGATTGCCGCGGCGCTCGAGCTGGTGCTGTGGAGCACACCGCTCGAGGACGGCGAAAAGTAGTTCGAGGTCGCCGTGGCAGCGACTTGACCTTCGCACGGTCGATTGCAGCAGAGTTGCCCCGCGCCTTCTGAGATTGGCAGGCACGGCATTCCCCCTTTGACCAGGCGCTGGCTACGCCTGTCTACGGATGTTGCCGATCTGTCGCAGGCTCAATCCATACTTGTCGGCGAGCAGGCTGCGTGACAGCCCGCTGGCGCTCTCCCGCTGGATCTGCTGGTTGCGCAGCTGGCGCTGGAAGTGGTCGGACTTGGGGATCTCCAGGGCAAGGCCGGCGAAACGCTGGATCAGCGCATCAAGCGCCTCGGGCGGCAGCACATCGGCCAGTTTCGTGCGTTGGCGATGCTTGGGGATGTACTTGGGGCGTCCGCCAAAGGCATGGGTCAGCCGGTAGGCGTTGTCCAAACCGATGCATTCGATCAGTGCCTGCAGCGACTGAGGCAGTTGGGTGAGGTCGATGTTGCTCAGGTCTGGCATTTCCACGAAATGGTTCCTTCCGTCATTGGGTTTGGCCGGCGCCGAGGTCCCGGTGGGCTGCGGCGACGGTTGCCACGGGGAGGTCCGCGTGGCGTGGCCAGATTTTCGAACAGCGACGGAAAAAGTCGCTAGGGCCGAAGCGGACCGGGGCTTGTAGTCGTCCTTGTCTGTTGTTTGCGGGCAGCCGGACGCCTTGAAGTAGGAAATGCCTTCACCCTTGCGCTGCAGGCCCCAAACCATCTAGAGAAAGGGTTCCATGATGGCTTACTGGGTAGCTTACCTAGACATGCACCTACGGGCGCATCTCGACGCTACCGTGGGGCAGGGGCAGGAAAGGGGGGATTGCTGCGTGGGGAGCCGGCAGGAACTGCAGCGAGGGGCAAGCGGCCGAGGTATCATGGCGTCGGCTCCGCTGGAGCCTCATGTCCCCGATGTCGCAAGGAACCTCCGATGACACACGTGCAGCGCCTGAAATATTCGATCCTGATCATCCTGGTGGTCCTGGGGATCATGCTTGGCCTAAGTTACCTGCAGAAGCAGGGCACTATCAGCGAGCAGACATTCCAGTACGTCGCCATCGCCATTGCGGTGGTCGTGGTGGTGATCAACGGGATCCTGCGGCGCAAGGTGAAACCCTGAAGCAGGCGGGCCGGCATATCCTTGCCGGCCATGTGCTCAGCGCGAGGCGGGTTGCTCGAGCACGGCCCGGGCCTGAGGGTTCAGGCTGTAGCATTTGTCGCTACCCAGGTTGATCACGCCTTCGCTGCACAGGCGCTTGAGCACCTCGCGCACGCTCAGGAACGACAGCGGGATGTCCAACTGCTCGAGTTGCGCATGCACGCCACGCACACCAATGCTGCGGCCATTGCGGCCGGCGGTGTGCAGGGCGTCGATGACCTTCAGGCGGATCAGGCTGGTGCGCAGGCCGTAGGCGCGCAGCAGCTCGCGGATCTGTTCGTTGCCCACGCGTTCCTCCTGGGAGGCGGCAGCCTGGCTGGGTGCAGGCTGCGCCGCTAGCGCTTGTTGCGGGTTGTACATGTGAATGCTCCTTTTCGTGGACTGTCCCGAAATCATCGGTGCCTCACATCTAAAGACGTTTGAGCTCGACAAAACTGCAACCCCCGGTGAAAAAAATCTGACACGTTCTGTTGAGAACGTTGCAGCACTGCGTCGAACGTAAAATTTTCATCTGGCCATTCGTCTGTTCGGGATGACCCCGATAAGCACGAGGAGTGCCTGTGATCCCTCTTCCCCTGTTTCGCCTGGGCTTTGCCGCTGCCCTGGTCGCTTCCAGCCTGACCCTGCAGGCGCGTGAGGTCGATGGCGAGGCCTCCGCGCAGATCCGTCGCACCAGTTTCGGCGTGCCGCATATCCTGGCCAAGGACGAGCGTGGCCTGGGCTACGGCATCGGCTACGCCTATGCCCAGGACAACCTGTGCCTGCTGGCTGGCGAAGTACTGACCGTCAATGGCGAGCGCTCCCGCTATTTCGGTGCCGACGGCAAGACGGTCGAGCAGCGTGACAATCTCTCCAGCGACCTGTTCTTTACCTGGCTCAACGAGCCTGCTGCGGTAGACAGTTTCCTCAAGGCGCAGCCGGTGGCGGTGCGCGACCTGCTTGACGGTTATGCCAACGGCTACAACCGTGCCCTGGGTGAACGGCGGGCCGAAGGGCTGCCGGCCGAGTGCGGGGCAGGGGAGTGGCTACGACCGATCACCAGTCGCGATCTGGTCAAGCTGACCCGGCGCTTGCTGGCCGAGGGCGGTGTGGGGCAATTCGTCGAGGCCGTGGTCGCCGCGACGCCACCCAAGCTGGCGGCGCAGCGCCCGGCGGTCGACTACAGCGTGGCCCTGGCGCGACAGGCGCAGTTCGCCGCCGAGCGTGGCAGCAATGCCGTGGCCGTGGGCGCTGAGCGTTCGGCCAATGGCCGCGGGCTGCTGCTGGCCAACCCGCACTTCCCGTGGATTGGCGGGATGCGCTTTTACCAGATGCAGTTGACCATCCCCGGCCAACTGGATGTGATGGGAGCGGCGTTGCCGGGCCTGCCGGTGGTCAATATCGGGTTCAACCGGCACCTGGCCTGGACCCACACGGTCGACACCTCCAAGCACTTCACCCTCTACCGCCTGCAACTGGACCCCAAGGATGCCACCCGCTACCTGTATGACGGCCAGTCGCTGCCGCTGGAGCGCAAGCTGCTAACGATCACGGTGAAGGGTAAGGACGGTACGCTCAGCCAGGTCGAACGCACGATTCACCTGTCGAAGTTTGGCCCTGTGGTGCAATGGCCCGGCCGTCTGGATTGGGACAATCACGCCGCCTACAGCCTGCGCGACGCCAACCTCGACAACACCCGGGTATTGCAGCAGTGGTACCGGATCAACCGTGCCGACAGCCTGCAGGCGCTGAAGGCGTCGGTGGGCGAGCTGCAGGGCATCCCCTGGGTCAACACCTTGGCAGTGGACGCTGCTGGCCAGGCCTTGTACCTCAATCAGTCGGTGGTGCCCTATGTCGACCAGCGGATGCTGGAGCAGTGCAGCAACCCGGGCGCGTCGGGCCCGCTGGTGGTGCTTGACGGTTCGCGCAGCGCCTGCCAATGGAAGGTGGATGCGCAGGCTGCACAGCCAGGCATTTTTCCAGCGAGCCTGTTGCCGAGCCTGGAGCGGCGCGACTATGTGCAGCACGCCAACGATTCAGCGTGGATGGCCAACCCGGCCCAGCCGTTGACCGGCTACTCACCGCTGGTCAGCCGTGCCGACCAGCCCTTGGGCATGCGCAGCCGCTTCGCCCTGCAGCGCCTGCAAGGTAACGCCAAGCTGGGTGTCGCCGAGCTGCAGCGCATGGTGTTCGATGACGAGGTGTACCAGGCAAGCTTGCTGATGCCGGACTTGTTGCAATGGTGCAAGGGCGTGGAGGCGGACATTCAGTCGGTGTGCGCCAGCCTGCAGGCGTGGACCGGCAAGGCCGACCAGGGCAGCGGTATCGGCCTGGTTCATTTCATCAATATCGCCGGCGCGTTGACCGAGCATCCGCAAAGCTGGCGCGTGCCGTTCGACCCGGCCGACCCGTTGCACACGCCTCGTGGCCTGGCGGTGGAGCAGGCCGCGGTGCGCAGGCTGCTGCACGAGGCGGCGCTGGGCTCGCTTGCGCAGGTGAGCGAGGCCGGTATCGCCGCCGACCAAAGTTGGGGGCAGATTCAGCAGGCCGCCGATGGCACGCCGGTGCCCGGCGGGCCGCAGGCGTTGGGCGTCTACAACGCGATGGTCAGTGTGCCGGTGGGGCCGGGCAAGCGCCTGGTGGTCAGTGGTTCGAGCTATCTGCAGGTGGTCAGCTTCACCGAGCAGGGGCCGCAGGCCCAAGGGTTGCTGGCGTTCTCGCTGTCGAGCGAGCGGGCGTCGGCGCATGCCGCCGACCAGACCCGAGCCTTCGCGGCCAAGCAACTGGCGCCGATACCGTTCACCGAAGCGCAGATCAAGGCTGATCCGCAGTATCGGCAGTATGTGATCAGCGAGCGGGACAAGGGACAGGTGGTCAGCGCCAAATAGCACCGTAGATGGCAGCGCGGGGCAAGCCCGCTCCTACGAGAGTTGTAGGAGCGGGCTTGCCCCGCGCTGTTTCAGGAGAAGTCGAACGGGGCCAGCTGGAAACCCTGTTCGTCCACCTGCAACGCCCAGCCCCGACGATCCCAGTCCCCCAGCACGATACGCCGCGCCGGCTGGCCGTCGACCACCAGCTTGTGCAATGCCGGCCGGTGGGTGTGGCCGTGGACCAGGGTGCGCACGCCATGGGCGGCCATCACCTTGGGCACTTCCTCGGGGGTGACATCGACGATCTCGGTGCTCTTCATGCGCACCTGCGTGCTGCTTTCGCTACGCAGCTTGCGCGCCAGCTTGTGCCGCGTGCCCAGCGGCAGGTGCCGCAGGATCCACAGGGTCAGCGGGTTGCGCAGGTAACGGCGCAGCTTCATGTAGGCCACGTCGCGGGTGCACAGGGTGTCGCCGTGCATCAGCAGCACCGCCTCGCCACCTAGCTCGACCACGCTGGGGTCGGCCAGCAGGGTGCAGCCGGCGGCGTCGCAGAACGCCTGGCCGATGAGAAAATCGCGGTTGCCATGCATCAGGTAGATCGCCGTGCCGCTGTCGCTCAGCCGGCGCAGGGCCTGGCAGATCGACTGCTGGAAGGGCGTCATCGCATCGTCGCCGATCCAGGCCTCGAAGAAGTCGCCGAGGATGTACAGCGCCTTGGCGTGGCGGGCGCGGCCGTCGAGCAGATCAAGAAACGCCCGGGTGATGTCCGGGCGTTCTTCTTGCAGGTGCAGATCGGAGATCAGCAGTATCACTCAATGATCTCGGCTTTCTCGATGATCACGTCTTCTTTCGGCACGTCCTGGTGGCCAGACTTGGAACCGGTGGCGACCTTTTCGATGGCGTCGACAACCTCGGTGCCTTCGGTCACTTTACCGAACACGGCGTAGCCCCAGCCTTGAACATTCTTACCGCTGTGGTTGAGGAAGTCGTTGTTCGAGGCGTTGATGAAGAACTGCGCGGAGGCCGAGTGCGGCTCCATGGTACGGGCCATGGCGATGGTGTACTTGTCGTTCTTCAGGCCGTTGTCGGCCTCGTTCTGGATGCTGGCACGCTTGTCACGTTTTTCGTTCATGCCTGGCTCGAAACCGCCGCCCTGGATCATGAAGCCCTTGATCACACGGTGGAACACGACGTTGCTGTAGTGCCCGGCCTTCACATATTCGAGGAAGTTGGCCACGGTGATCGGGGCTTTTTCGTCATTCAGTTCAATGACGATATCGCCGTGGTTGGTGCTCAGTTTGACTTTGGACATGCTGAAATTCGCTCTTTCAAGGCATTCGGGAAATAGGGTGCGCGCTGCGCTCGGACAACCTGACGCAGGATCAGGCAGCCGCGGCACACGCCACTGGGGCGCCATTGTGCCGGATTGTAGACCGCTGCGGCGACAAAACGCGCCACTTTGTAGGTGCTCCGGCTGTCAGCAGCTTGACTGCTTCGGCTATGATAGGCCCTTTGATTCAATCGGCCTACCCGGCCGGCTACCTGCATTCAAGGACACTATGAGCAAGCCCACTGCCGACAACGCGCCAAACGCCGCTGCCAAAGGCGCCCCCGCCGTCCCTGTGAACTTCCTGCGGCCGATCGTCCAGGCTGACCTGGACGCGGGCAAGCACCAGAGCATCGTCACCCGTTTCCCGCCGGAGCCCAACGGCTACCTGCACATCGGCCACGCCAAGTCGATCTGCGTCAACTTCGGCCTGGCCAAGGAATTCGGCGGCGTCTGCCACCTGCGTTTCGACGACACCAACCCGGCCAAGGAAGACCAGGAGTACATCGACTCCATCCAGCGTGACGTCAAGTGGCTGGGCTTCGAATGGGCAGGCCCGGTGCGCTATGCATCCGACTACTTTGACCAGTTGCACGCCTGGGCCGTGGAGCTGATCAAGTCGGGCAACGCCTACGTCTGCGACCTGACCCCCGAGCAGGCCAAGGAATACCGCGGCAGCCTGACCGAGCCAGGCAAGAACAGCCCGTTCCGCGAGCGCAGCGTCGAGGACAACCTGGACCTGTTCGCCCGCATGAAGGCCGGCGAGTTCAAGGACGGCGAGCGCGTGCTGCGTGCCAAGATCGACATGGCCTCGCCGAACATGAACCTTCGCGACCCGATCCTGTACCGCATCCGCCATGCCCACCACCACCAGACCGGTGACAAGTGGTGCATCTACCCCAACTACGACTTCACCCACGGCCAGTCGGACGCCATCGAAGGCATCACCCACTCGATCTGCACCCTGGAGTTCGAAAGCCACCGTCCGCTGTACGACTGGTTCCTCGACAAGCTGCCGGTGCCGGCGCACCCGCGCCAGTACGAGTTCAGCCGCCTGAACCTGAACTACACCATCACCTCCAAGCGCAAGCTCAAGCAACTGGTGGACGAAGGCCACGTCGAGGCCTGGGACGATCCGCGCATGTCGACCCTGTCGGGCTACCGCCGCCGCGGCTACACCCCGGCCTCGATCCGCAACTTCTGCGAGATGATCGGCACCAACCGTTCCGACGGCGTGGTCGACATGGCAATGCTCGAGTTCAGCATCCGTGACGACCTCGACCGCACCGCGCCGCGCGCCATGTGCGTGCTGCGCCCGCTGAAGGTGGTCATCACCAACTACCCCGAGGGCCAGGTCGAGCAGCTCGAACTGCCGCGCCATCCGAAGGAAGACATGGGCGTGCGCGTGCTGCCGTTCGCCCGCGAGCTGTACATCGACCGCGACGACTTCATGGAAGAGCCGCCCAAGGGCTACAAGCGCCTGGAGCCGGCCGGTGAAGTGCGCCTGCGCGGCAGCTACGTGATCCGCGCCGACGAGGCGATCAAGGACGCCGAAGGCAACATCGTCGAGCTGCGCTGCTCGTACGACCCGGACACCCTGGGCAAGAACCCCGAAGGCCGCAAGGTCAAGGGCGTGATCCACTGGGTGCCGGCTGAAGGCAGCATCGAGTGCGAAGTGCGTCTGTACGACCGTCTGTTCCGCTCGGCCAACCCAGAGAAGACCGAAGACGGCGGCACGTTCCTCGACAACATCAATCCCGATTCGCTGCAGGTGCTCAGCGGTTGTCGCGCGGAACCTTCCCTGGGCCAGGCCCAGCCAGAAGACCGCTTCCAGTTCGAGCGCGAAGGCTACTTCTGCGCCGACCTGAAAGACTCCCAGCCGGGTCGCCCGGTGTTCAACCGCACCGTGACCCTGCGCGATTCGTGGGGCAGCTGAGGAACCTTCGTGCTTACCATCTACAACACGCTGAGCAAGACCAAGGAAGTTTTCAAGCCGCTGGACGGCAACAAGGTGCGCATGTACGTGTGCGGCATGACCGTGTACGACTATTGCCACCTGGGCCACGGCCGCAGCATGGTGGCCTTCGACCTGGTCACCCGCTGGCTGCGCAAGAGCGGCTATGAGCTGACCTATGTGCGCAACATCACCGACATCGACGACAAGATCATCAACCGGGCCAACGAGAACGGCGAGTCGTTCGACGCGCTGACCGCCCGAATGATCGACGCGATGCACGAGGACGAGCGCCGCCTGAGCATCCTCAAGCCGGACCTGGAGCCGCGTGCCACCGACCATATCCCCGGCATGCACGCGATGATCCAGACCCTGATCGACAAGGGTTACGCCTACGCGCCGGGCAATGGCGACGTTTACTACCGGGTCGGCAAGTTCGTCGGCTACGGCAAACTGTCACGCAAGAAGATCGAAGACCTGCGCATTGGCGCGCGCATCGAAGTCGACGAGGCCAAGCAGGACCCGCTGGACTTCGTGCTGTGGAAGGGCGTCAAGCCCGGCGAGCCGTACTGGGATTCACCGTGGGGCCCGGGCCGTCCGGGCTGGCACATCGAATGCTCGGTGATGTCCACCTGCTGCCTGGGCGAGAGCTTCGACATCCACGGTGGCGGCAGCGACCTGGAGTTCCCGCACCACGAGAACGAGATCGCCCAGAGCGAGGCGGCCACCGGCAAGCAATACGCCAACGCCTGGATGCACTGCGGCATGATCCGCATCAATGGCGAGAAGATGTCCAAGTCGTTGAACAACTTCTTCACCATCCGCGATGTGCTCGACAAGTACCACCCGGAAGTGGTGCGTTACCTGCTAGTGGCCAGCCACTACCGCAGCGCGATCAACTACTCCGAGGACAGCCTGCGCGACGCCAAGGGCGCGCTCGAGCGCTTCTACCATGCGCTGCGTGGCCTGCCGCGCGTGGCTGCCCAGGGTGGCGAGGCGTTCGTCGAGCGTTTCACCGTGGCGATGAACGACGACTTCGGCACGCCTGAGGCCTGCGCGGTGCTGTTCGACCTGGTGCGCGAGATCAACCGCCTGCGTGACAGCGACCCCGAGGCCGCCGCCGGCCTGGCCGGTCGTCTGCGCGAGCTGGGGGATGTGCTGGGTGTATTGCAACTGGAAGCCGATGACTTCCTGCGCGCCGGTGCAGAGGGCAAGGTCGATGCCGCCGAAGTGGAGGCGCTGATCCAGGCGCGTCTGCAGGCGCGCACCGACAAGAACTGGGCCGAATCCGACCGCATCCGCGACCAGCTGGCCGCCATGGGCGTGGTGCTGGAAGACAGCAAGGGCACCACCACCTGGCGCCTGGCGGACTGATACTGCAACCGGGGCCGCTGTGCGGCCCAATCGCGGGGCAAGCCCGCTCCCACGTCGAGGCACCTGCAATTGGGTGTCAACGTGGGAGCGGGCTTGCCCCGCGATGCTTTTCAGGCTGCTACTTTGCCGGCCCCGCCAACGGGCAATGCAGCACCAGTTTTGCCCCACCCAGTGCACTGCTGGCCACCTCCAGCCCGAACCCATGCAGGTCGACAATCGCCGCGACGATCGACAGCCCCAGCCCGAACCCCGCGTGGCGATGGCCTTCCTCGCTGCGGTAGAAGCGCTTCAACACCGCCTCGCGCTCATCCGCCGGGATCCCCGGCCCACTGTCCTCGACTGCAATATGCACGCCGGCCTCGTCCTCGCTGGCGACGATACGCACCTGTCCGCCTTCGGGGGTGAACTTGATGGCATTGCCCACCAGGTTGGCCAGTGCCTCGAACAGCAACTCCCGGTCGCCATGCAGCGCCGCCAGCTGCGCAGGCTGCTCCAGGTGCAGGCGAATGCCGCCATCTTCGGCCAGCGGCAGGTAGAAGTCATGCAGCTCCACCAGCAACGCCTGCGGGTCGAGCCGGACAAAGCCGGCGCGGCGCTGTCGGTCTTCCAGTTCGCTGATGCGCAGCAGGCCGCGAAAGCGTGCCATCAGCGTGTCGGTCTCGCCGATCGCCTGGTCCAGCGCCTCGCCTTCGGCGGAGTCGCTGCCGCTTTGCTGGCGGATGCGGTAGAGCTGGGCACGCAGGCGTGTCAGCGGAGTGCGCAGGTCGTGGGCGATGTTGTCACAGACGCCCTTGACCTCGTGCATCAGCCGCTCGATGCGGTCGAGCATGGCGTTGACGATGGCGGCAAGCATGTCCAATTCGTCGCGCCGGGCCGACAGGGGCAGGCGGTGGGTGAGGTCGCCGGCGACGATCAGCTCGGCCTGGGCCTGGATCGCGCGGATGCGCTTGAGCGGCCGGCGCCGCAGCAGGTACCAGCCGGCAAAGCCAGGGATCAAGGTTAGCGAGATACCCCAGAGCAGGGCATCGAGGATGATTCTTGTCACCACGAACAGCGAGCCGTTGTCGCGCACCAGCACCAGCCAGCGACCGTCCTGCACCTTGATCGCCACGGCATCGCAGCTGTCGCGGGGCAGGTGGGGGTCGTCGGCGTCCAGGCATCGCTTGAGCTCATGGACCTTGCCGTCAAGGCCCAGCTCCGGGGGTATTGCACGGATGCGCCCGCCGATCGGGTTGAGCTGGGCGTCGAACAGGCCGTAGGCGTCGAAGCTGCGTTCCTCGAAGGCCTGGCTTGCCACCAGCGCGTCGTCCAGCTGCTTGCCGCTCATGTGGGCGAACAGGTGCTGGCGTTGCAGCATCGAGTGGCGGGTGAGCTTGTTCAGGTAGCTGCTGACCTCGAAGTACAGCACCCCCATGAGGATGCTGCTCCAGGCCACGAACAGGAAACTGTACAGCGCCAGCAGACGGCTGGTGGAGGAGCTCCAGCCCTTAGACGGGTTCGGCAATGGCATAGCCGGAGCCCCGCACGGTGCGAATCAGCGGGTTCTGGCCGGGCGAGTCGATCTTCTTGCGCAGGCGGCCGATGTGCACGTCGATCAGGTTGGTGCCAGGGTCGAAGTGATAGCCCCAGACCTCCTCGAAGATCATCATCCGGGTGATCACCTGGCCGGAGTGGCGCATCAGGTACTCGAGCAGCTTGTATTCGGTGGGCAGCAGGTTCAGCGCCTGTTCGCCGCGGCGGGCTTCGTGGCTGATCAGGTCCAGCTCAAGGTCGGCGACCTGCAGGCGGGTCTGGGTCATCGGCACGCTGTTGCGGCGCAGCAGCACCTCGACCCGGGCGGCCATCTCGTCGGAGGCGAACGGCTTGGTCAGGTAGTCGTCACCGCCGGCGCGCAGGCCGCGCACACGCTCGTCGACGTCCGACAGCGCGCTGATCATCAGGATCGGCGTGGCGATCTTCAGGTTGCGCAGGGTGGTGACGATGGTCAGGCCGTCGACCTCGGGCAGCATGCGGTCCAGGGTGATCAGGTCGTAGCCGCCGGCGATGGCCTTGGCCAGGCCTTCACGGCCATTGTCGGCCCAGTCGACTTCCAGACCGTGGCTGGACAGTTCGGCGACGATTTCCTGGGCGGTGACAGCGTCGTCTTCGATGGTCAGTACGCGTGGCATGCTGGTTCCTGGGCGGCGAGTGGAGACCTGATTGTGCCAAAGAATAGACAACCGGCGATTTAAGAAAAATTCATCTACGCAATACTGTCGTGGCTGACCGGGCGATGGCGCAGCAGTAAAGGAAAAGGGGCGTGCCATTGCTGGCACGCCCCTTTCTCATGACGGCACAGGCTTAAACGACCTTGACGATCCAGCCCGCTGGCGCCTCGACGTCACCGCTCTGGATACCGGTCAGCTCGGCGTACAGCTTCTGCGTCACAGGGCCGACTTCGGTTTCGCTGTGGAATACGTGGAGCTTGCCGTTGTACTGGATGCCACCGATCGGCGTGATCACTGCGGCGGTACCGCAGGCACCGGCTTCGACAAAGCGGTCGAGCTTGTCGATTTCCACGTCGCCCTCGATGACCTTCAGGCCCAGGCGCGATTCGGCCAGTTCCATCAGCGACAGGCGGGTGATGCCCGGCAGCACCGAGACCGACTTCGGCGTGACGAATTCGTTGTTGGCGGTGATGCCGAAGAAGTTGGCCGAACCGACTTCCTCGATTTTCTTGTGGGTCAGCGGGTCGAGGTAGATACAGTCGGCGAAGCCGGCTTTCTTGGCTTCATAGCCTGGCTGCAGGCTGGCCGCATAGTTGCCGCCGACCTTGGCCGCGCCGGTGCCTTGCGGGGCGGCACGGTCGAAGTCGGAGATGAGGAATTTGTGCGGGGTCATGCCGCCCTTGAAGTACGAACCGACTGGGATGGCGAAGACCGAGAAGATGAACTCGGGGGCGGTGCGCACGCCGATGTTGTCACCGGTGCCGATCACGAACGGACGCAGGTACAGGGCGCCCTTGCCGTGCGGTGGAACGAATTTTTCGTTGGCCTTGACCACCTGCTTGCAGGCTTCGATGAACTGTTCGGTCGATACCCGTGGCATCAGCAGGCGGTCGCAGCTGCGCTGCATGCGCGCGGCGTTCTGGTCCGGGCGGAACAGGTTGATCGAGCCATCCTTGCAGCGGTAGGCCTTCAGGCCTTCGAAGCACTGCTGGCCATAGTGCAGGGCGGTGGAGCCTTCACTGATGTGCAGCACATTGTCTTCGGTCAGGGTGCCCTTGTCCCACTCGCCGTTACGCCATACGGACAGGTAACGTTTGTCAGTCTTGATGTAGTCGAAACCCAGCTTGTCCCAGTTAATGCTTTCGTTACTCATGACACCCTCATTGCTCTTGCCCGAACACGGCGGGCTGCTTTTATATGCGCACCCCGCCACCTTAATACATCCGGCGCGGATCGGGAACGGCCAGTCACACAATCCGCCGGGCGTGTTCCTTCGGGTCAGTCGCTGTCGCGATGACGATTACGATGAACGAACAGGCCTGAGCCTGTGCAGAGCAGAAATGTCACCCACATAAACGACTCCACGCCCAGGTACAGGCCCTGAGGAAGGAACCGCCAAACCAGCACGCCTGCGACAAACAGAGACAGCCCGGCCCATTTGCGTACCGTTGCAGCGCGAAGGTTGTGGTGGAGCACGGCTGCTGCAAGGGTGAGCAGCGCCGCGGCGATGAAGGTATTCATGGGCGGGCCTGGATAATCAGCGATTGGCTTGACCGTTGCGGTCCGATGCCTCCGCTGACAGTCGCCTCTATGTACACCATCCTATCGCCCATGTGATAAGTCGGTAACCTGCTGCTAACCAGTGGGCCGATGCTTACCCCCAGCGCGGCGCCGGTTATTGGCGCGACCAAGCCGACGGGTACCCCAATAGCTGTGCTGATTAGCGCACCGACGTGCCCGCGTTGGTCATTTAGTGCATCGGCTTGTTCTCTGGTGAGCGCTTTTGAGATCGATACCCGAATCTGGCAGGGACGGCCCTTCGCCTGCATACGGTCATAGACCTGAATCAAGGTCTCCGTCACTCGGTAGCTGGCCTGCCGAGCGCTCGTGAAATCAAGCATCGCAAGTCGTGCGCGGTCTGCTGGGTGAATAGTCAGTTCATGAACATCAAGCACGATGCTGCGGTTGGCGATGACTTGATAGGTTTTCTCGAATTGCACTGTGACTTCCCTTTCGTTGCCGGGGCGTGTTTCCCAGGGCCTGACAGTGAAAGGTTTTTGCAGTTGAACGAAGCTCCGTGCTTCCGAATTGGCTGTGGGATTTTTCTGTGATTTTGACCCGGGCGAGGGTCGGCCTCAGCGCAAGCGCCGGTTCCAGTCCCCCCCATGATCGCGCCAGCAGGCTTCTTCGCTGTCGAAGCGCACGTGCCAGGCCACGTGGTCCAGCGCGATGCCAGCATCGCTCAGTGCCTGGGCCGTCAGCGCGATCATCCGCGCCTTGTCCGCGCCGGCCAGCGCGCGGGCCTTGTCGGTGTCGTCGGTGAACACCCAGGTGATGCGCAGGCTGGCAGGGAAGTCGTCGAGGTCCACCTGGTGGGTGAGCCAGGCGAAACCGACGATCTCGCCCTGGGCAGTGGCGCAGGCTTCGGTCAGGCAGGCGACCATCTCCCGCTCCAGGCGCGCCAGGGCACGCTTGCCGCTGGCCATCAGACGTTGTCGATCTGCTGGCAGAAGCGCAGGCGGTTGCCGAACGGGTCGGCAACCTGCATTTCCAGGCCCCAGTCGACCGCCTCGGCCTGCGGGCGGGCGTAGCCGTAGCGCTTGGCCAGCAGTTCGCGCTCCAGCGCCTTGAGGTCCTCGACCCGGGCGAACACCGCGGAGCCCGGCGTGGCGTCGCCGTGGTGCTCGGACAGGTGCAGGATCAACCCATCGCGGTGGATCTGCATGTACAGCGGCAGGTCCGGGGCGAAGCGGTGTTCCCAATCGAGCTGGAAACCCAGGAAATCAAGGTAGAACTCCCGGGCCTTGTCGACCGAGAAGATCCGCAGAATCGGAATGGCGGGGGCGAATTGCATGGGGGCATCCTTGGCTCGAAAAAGGGCAGGGTGGTCACTTTAGCCTACTTCGCCACGCCGGCAGGCACTTGAATTGCGCGTCCGGGCGCAGCCGCTCTGGCCCGCAGCCTTGCGGCATGACTGACGGTTCGAAAGTTTCATCATCGTTCATCTGCGCAGTTGGCCCGCTCCCTGCTATATCCCTCCAGCGAATATTGATCGAGTGGTCAGCCCGGCGCGCCCGCAAGCGCCCCGCGCAGGGCCCTCATCCGGCCGTCAGGCCATGGATTTCAGGGGTTTGAGGATGTCGTTGGCGCAGCAGATCGACCCACCGCAGGCAGACCCGGGCTGGAGCGCCCACCTGCAGTTGCGCTTCGTCCAGCGCGATGACGTGACCCGCCTTGGTGCGCGGCGTCATGTCGGACCTCTTTTGGTGCAGCGGCCGTTCTATCCGGAGGGTGCGCCATGCCATGTCTATGTGCTGCACCCGCCAGGGGGCATCGTCGCCGGCGACCGCCTCGAACTTGATGTCCACCTCGAGCCCGGCAGCCATGCCTTGCTGACCATGCCCGGCGCGAGCAAGTTCTACCGCAGCATCGGCCCTACCGCGCGGCTCGCCCAGCGCTTTCACCTCGCCGCCGGCAGCACTCTGGAATGGCTGCCGCAGGACAGTATATTTTTCAATGGCGCCCGCGCCTGCCTCGACAACTGTTTCAGCCTTGAGCCCGGTGCGCGCCTGCTGGCCTGGGAGACGCTGTGCCTGGGTCGCCCGGTGATGAACGAGCGCTTCGAAGAGGGCGCGCTGGACAGCCGCCTGCGCATCGAACTGCCCGGCGACCCCGGCCTGCACGAGCGCCTGCGCATCGAGGGCGGGCTGCTGGACAAGGTGGCCGGGCACCCGTTGCTCGCCACCTTCTGCGCAGTGCCCGCCGACTCAGCGATGCTGGAGCGGGTGCGTCAAGTTCTCGACGAACTCGACACCCCAGCCGGCGCGACGCTGCTCGGCTCACTGCTGGTGATCCGCCTGCTCGACCACGACAACCAACACCTGCAACGCAACCTGCAGCGCCTCTGGCACCTGCTGCGCCCGGCCGTGCTTGGCCTGGCGCCGTGCCCGCCGCGCATCTGGGCCACCTGAGAGAGCCGCCATGGAGCTGACCCCGCGAGAGAAAGACAAACTGCTGCTGTTCACCGCCGCCTTGCTGGCCGAGCGGCGCTTGGCCCGTGGCCTGAAACTGAACTATCCGGAGGCGGTGGCGCTGATCAGCGCCGCGGTGCTTGAAGGCGCCCGCGATGGCCGCTCGGTGGCCGAACTGATGAGCCTGGGCCGCGAGGTGCTGGTGCGCGAGCAGGTGATGGCCGGCGTGCCGGAAATGCTGCACGACGTCCAGGTCGAAGCGACCTTTCCCGACGGGACCAAGCTGGTGACCGTGCATGAACCCATCGTTTGAGGAGGCCGGCATGATTCCCGGAGAAGTCCAGGTCGCCGCAGGCGACATCGAGCTCAATGTCGGCCGCCAAAGCGTCAGCGTCAGCGTGGCCAACCATGGCGACCGCCCGGTGCAGGTGGGGTCGCACTACCACTTCTACGAAGTCAACGACGCCCTGGTGTTTGAGCGCGAGCCGACCCGGGGCTTTCGCCTGGACATCCCGGCCGGCACCGCGGTGCGCTTCGAGCCGGGGCAAGCGCGCACCGTGCAGCTGGTGGCCTACGCCGGCAAGCGCGAGGTGTACGGCTTTCAGGGCAAGGTGATGGGCGCGCTGGAGGGCAGGGCATGAGCCGCATTTCCCGCCAGGCCTACGCCGACATGTTCGGGCCTACCGTCGGTGACCGCGTGCGCCTGGCCGACACCGCGTTGTGGGTGGAGGTGGAGAAGGACTTCACGATCTACGGCGAGGAGGTCAAGTTCGGCGGCGGCAAGGTGATCCGCGACGGCATGGGCCAGGGCCAGATGCTCGCGGCCGAGGCCATGGACCTGGTGCTGACCAATGCGCTGATCATCGACCACTGGGGCATCGTCAAGGCTGATATCGGCGTCAAGCATGGCCGTATCGCCGCCATCGGCAAGGCCGGCAACCCCGATGTTCAGCCCGGCGTCACGGTACCGGTGGGGCCGGGCACCGAGGTGATCGCCGCCGAAGGCAAGATCGTCACCGCCGGCGGCATCGACTCGCATATCCACTTCATCTGCCCGCAGCAGGTGGAAGAGGCGCTGACCAGCGGCGTGACCACTTTCATCGGCGGCGGCACCGGGCCGGCCACCGGCACCAACGCCACCACCTGCACCCCGGGGCCCTGGTACCTGGCGCGCATGCTCCAGGCCGCCGACTGCCTGCCGATCAACATCGGCCTGCTGGGCAAGGGTAATGCCTCGCGGCCCGAAGCCCTGCGCGAGCAGATCGCCGCTGGCGCCGTGGGCCTCAAGCTGCACGAGGATTGGGGCTCGACGCCTGCCGCCATCGACTGTTGCCTGGGCGTGGCCGAGGAAATGGACATCCAGGTGGCGATCCATACCGACACCCTCAACGAGTCGGGCTGCATCGAGGACACCCTGGCCGCCATCGGCGATCGCACCATCCATACCTTCCACACCGAAGGGGCGGGCGGCGGCCACGCGCCGGACATCATCCGCGCGGCGGGCCAGGCCAACGTGCTGCCGTCCTCGACCAATCCGACGCTACCCTACACCGTGAACACGGTGGACGAGCACCTGGACATGCTCATGGTCTGCCACCACCTGGACCCGAGCATCGCCGAGGACGTCGCCTTCGCCGAGTCGCGCATCCGCCGCGAGACCATCGCCGCCGAGGACATCCTCCACGACATGGGCGCCTTCGCCATGACCTCGTCCGACTCCCAGGCCATGGGGCGGGTCGGCGAGGTGGTGCTGCGCACCTGGCAGGTGGCGCACCAGATGAAGCTGCGCCGCGGCCCGTTGTCTCCGGACAGCAGCTACAGCGACAACTTCCGGGTCAAGCGCTACATCGCCAAGTACACCCTCAACCCGGCGCTGACCCACGGTATCGCCCACGAGGTCGGCTCGGTGGAGGTGGGCAAGCTGGCCGACCTGGTGCTGTGGGCGCCGGCGTTCTTCGCGGTCAAGCCAGCGCTGGTGCTCAAGGGCGGGATGATTGCCACGGCGCCGATGGGCGATATCAACGGCTCGATCCCGACCCCGCAACCGGTGCACTACCGGCCGATGTTCGGCGCCCTGGGTGCGGCGCGGCATGCCACGCGCATGACCTTCTTGCCCCAGGCCGCACTGGACCGTGGCCTGCCCGAGCAACTGAAGCTGCAGAGCCTGATCGGTGTGGCCCATGGTTGCCGGCGGGTACGCAAGGCCGACATGGTCCACAACACCCTGCAACCGCTGATCGAAGTCGACGCGCAGACCTACCAGGTTCGCGCCGATGGCGAGCTGCTGGTGTGCGAGCCGGCGCACGAGTTGCCGCTGGCGCAGCGTTATTTCCTGTTCTGAAGGAGCGAACATGATTGTCCTCACCCGTCGGATCACTGAGTCCGAAGCCATCACCGGCACCGTCACCCTGGATGTCGATAGCCGCATCAAGAGCCGCCTGCGCGTCACCCTGGACGATGGTCGCGAGGCTGGGCTGGTGCTCGAGCGCGGCCATCTGCTGCGAGGCGGCGAACTGCTGGCCGATGTTGAAGGCCAGCAGGTCATTCGCGTGCTCGCTGCGCCCGAGACGGTCTCGACCGTGCGCTGCGCCGATCCGCACCTGCTGGCCCGCGCCGCCTACCACCTGGGCAACCGCCACGTACCGCTGCAGATCGAGCCGGGCCTGTTGCGCTTCCAGCACGACCATGTACTCGACGACATGCTGCGTGGCCTGGGGCTGGAGGTGGTGACCGAACAGGCACCGTTCGAGCCCGAGGCCGGCGCCTACCAGAGCGCACCTCACAGCCATTCCCACGGCCATGACCACCCGTTCGTGCGCCTGCCAGCCCATTCCTGACCTCATCCTGGAGCCCACAATGAAAAAGACGTTCGCCCTGGTACTGCTGATGGTGGCCTTGCCGGCCTTCGCCCATCCCGGCCACGACAGCAACCCGTTGCAGGATGGCCTGCTGCACCCGCTGACCGGCCTCGATCACTTGCTGATGCTGCTCGGCACCGGCGTACTCGCCGCCCTGACCAGGCGCAACCTGACCTTGCCATTGGCGACCCTGGCCGCGATGTTCGGCGGCGCGGTCTGTGGCCATCTGTTCGGCGATGTGGTCGGCATGGAGCAGATGATCCTCGGCTCGCTGCTGGTGGCCGCTGCCGCCATGCTGTTGCCGAGCCGTCAGCTGCTGCTGTCGCTGATCATGCCGGTATTCGCCCTGTTCCACGGTTGGGCCCATGGCGTGGAAGCCACCCCCAGCGCGTTCTGGCAGTTCAGTGCCGGTTTCGTCACGGTCAGCGGCCTGCTGCTGGCGGCGGGCTTTGGCGTCGGTTGCCTGCTGCGGCGCCATGCCGGCCTGCAGAAGGCCTTCGGCGGCGGCTTGCTGGCGGGCGCTGCGCTGGTGCTGGCCGGCTGATGCACAGCGACCTGGCGCTGCTGCGCTTGCTGCAGTTGGCCAGCCCCGGCTTGCCGGTGGGTGGCTTCACCTACTCGCAAGGCCTGGAATGGGCCGTGGAAGCCGGTTGGGTGAAGGACGCCAAAGGCTTCGCCGCCTGGCAGCGCGAGCAGTTGCACGACACCCTCGGCTACCTCGACTGGCCGTTGCTGGCGCGCCTGTACAAGGCCTGCCAGGCGGACGATGCCGACGCCTTCGCGCACTGGAGCCAGTTTCTTTTGGCCAACCGCGAGACCGCCGAACTGCGCCTTGAGGAACGGCAGCGCGGCAGCGCCCTGGCGCGTCTGCTCGATGGCTGGCAACTGGGGCAGGAGCCGGCCTGGCGCGCCAGCCTCGAACTCAGCCAGCTGGGCGGCATGGCCTGGCTCGGGGTGCACTGGTCGATCCCGCTGCGCCAGCTCGCCCTGGGCCATGGCTTCGCCTGGCTCGAAGGCGCGGTGATGGCGGGGGTGAAGCTCGTGCCGTTCGGCCAGCAGGCCGCCCAGACCCTGCTGCGCGACTTGGGCGAGGAACTGCCTGCCGTGCTCGATCATGCCCTGACCCTGGACGACGAACAGCTAGGCGGTGGCCTGCCACTGCTGGCCATCGCTTCGTCGCGCCATGAAACCCAATACACCCGTTTGTTCCGTTCCTGAGGACTGCCACGATGCAAAACTACCAGCAACCCCTGCGTGTCGGCGTCGGCGGCCCGGTCGGCTCCGGCAAGACCGCGCTGCTCGAAGCCCTGTGCAAGGCCATGCGTGATCACTACCAGATCGCCGTGGTGACCAATGACATCTATACCAAGGAAGACCAGCGCATTCTCACCGAAGCCGGGGCCCTGGAGCCTGAGCGTATCGTCGGCGTCGAGACCGGCGGCTGCCCGCACACGGCGATCCGCGAGGACGCCTCGATGAACCTGGCCGCCGTCGAGGCGCTGGCGCGCCAGTTCGGTAACCTCGAGGTGATCTTCGTCGAGAGTGGCGGTGACAACCTCAGCGCCACCTTCAGCCCGGAACTGGCCGACCTGACCATCTATGTGATCGATGTCGCCGAGGGCGAGAAGATCCCGCGCAAGGGCGGGCCGGGCATCACCAAGTCGGACTTCCTGGTGATCAACAAGACTGACCTCGCGCCCTATGTGGGGGCGTCGCTGGAGGTGATGGAGCGCGACACCCGACGCATGCGCCCGGAGCGGCCGTGGACGTTCAGCAACCTGAAGAAGGGCGAGGGGCTGCAGGCAGTGATCGATTTCATCGTCGAGCGCGGAATGCTGGGGGTCAGGCGGTAGAGGTGCAGTAACCATGAGGCAGAGCACAGCCCGCGTAGTGCTTCGCCTCACGGCTGCTGGCCCTGTACCTTGGCGCCAACACGTTCTCAAACAGGACTTCCTACAAAGTCAAAGGAGCGCTTTTAAGCGGCGAAGCGGTCTTTTCCTAACGCTGCCTGGCATGGATGACAGATAGAGTCTGGCGGGCTGCAGGAGAAAACGCTTTGCCTGCGCAAATGAAACCAGAAATCACTGAAAGGACACTGTATGAAAAAGGTTGTACTGGCCGCGTTGCTGGCATCTGCAAGCTTGACCCAGATTGCCTATGGCAATGAGCCGGTGAGCTCTCCCAAAGGCGCTTCACCGTTCTTCCAAAGCAGCAATGCGGAAAAGACGCTGCAGGTTGCCGCCACGTTTATCGGTGACATTGGATCGGGCGCATGCCCGGCCGGCACTGCTCGAACTTCAGCCGGTAACTGTCAGCCTCCTATTGAATTCGATTGATGTAGCGCGGGGTAGGCAGCCTGGTGAAATGGCCCTGATCTGCGGCGAATACAGCCGCATGCTCCGTCAGGGCCGATGTTATTGGCCAATGCATTGAAGTCAATTAGAGCCGGTCTCATTTACACCTGTGTCAGCGTGCCATTGATGACCGAGTCCACTGCGGCACCCGAACCCTCGCTCAGCGCTCTCTACCAAGCACATCGCGGCTGGCTCCAGCGACGCCTGGGCGACACCTGGGCGGACCTGGGTGGTATCGGCGACGGTCGGTTTTTGATCTCGGCTTATCGTGCCAATGCCTGGTTCGGCTTGTAGAACAGGAAGTGCGTGGTCTGGGCCGTCTTGCGATAGGCCTTGGCCCAGTCGGGGCGAACACTGCGGTCATGGAAGTACAGGGCGCCGCCGGTAGGGTCCTTGAGCTGCTGGTTAAGTGCCTTGCGGGCGATTTCCTTGGCCACCGCGTAGCGCTGCGCTTCTTCCACCTGATCGGGGCGCCCGTCGCACCACCAGGAGAACTGGCAGCTCTTGCTCTCGACCCCCTGCTTGACTACCGCGCAGATACTGTCGGGGAAGCCCTCGTGGCCAAGGCGATTGAGCACCACGCTGGCCACCGCGCTCATGTCCTCGGCGTCGGCGCCCTTGGCTTCCCAGTAGATGGTGCGGGCCAGGCAGGTGATGCTGTCGTCCATCGGCGCCTGGCCTGCCGGGTCGACGGCCTGGACTTCACCGGGGGTCAGGGTTTCCTGTTTTTTGGGCGGTGGGGCATCCTCGACCACCTTCTCCTCGAGCACTTGCGCCTTGTCTTCGGCAACCGCGGCCTGCTGGCTGTCGGCGGCGGGGAGGGGGCCTGCAAGCAGGGTCAGGGACAGACCGAACAGCATCCACGCAAGGCGCATGATCGAGACTCCGCGAGAGGGCTGTCCACAGTCTAGCCGTTCGGCTTCAATTCAGTGTCAGGCTCAGCACCAGGGGCAGGGTCGCAGCGGCAGCGATGGTCTGCAGGGCGATGATGGTGGCCATCAACGGTGCATTGCCGCCCATCTGCCGGGCCATCACATAGGACGACGACGCGGTGGGCAGGGCCTGGAACAGCACCGCCACCACCGCTGCCTGGCCACCCAGCCCGAGCAACCGGCACAGGCCCCAGGTGGTCACCGGCATGACCAGGAACTTGAATAGCGACGCCGCCAGCACCGGCCTGACCTGCTGGCCCAGGCGCGCCCCGCCGAGCGCCGCGCCGACGCACAGCAAGCCCAGGGGCAGCGCCGCCTGGCCCAGGGCCTTGACCGTGGGCTCCAGGCCGGCCGGCAGGCCGAGGCCGGTTACCCGCAGCAACAGGCCTGCCGCGCAGCCGATGATCAACGGGTTGGCGAAGATCGCCTTGAGCACTGTGGTCGGTGAGCTGTGGCGTGCGCTGAAGCGGGCAAACACCAGTACACAGAGCAGGTTGACCAGCGGCACGATGGCGGCGTTGGCCACCGCCGCCAGGGCGATGCCGGCAGTGCCGTAGAGGCCGGCGGCCAGGGTGGCGCCGATGTAGTTGTTGAAGCGCACGCCACCCTGGAACACCGAGGTGAAGTCGCCGCCGTCATGGCTGGCGACGCCCTGGTAGAGCACCAGCAGCAGGGCGCCGAGCAGGGTCGAGAGCATCAGCACGCCGACCATGCCCAGTACCGGCACGCCTTCAAGGTTGGCGGTGGCCAGGCCGTGCAGGAACAACGACGGCAGCAGCACGTAATAGCTCAGGCGTTCGGCGCCGGGCCAGAAGGTTTCGGCGAGAAAGCCACGGACCCGCAGCCAGGTGCCCAGGGCGATGAGCAGGATGATCGGGACGAGAGTAGTGAGCAGCAGGTGGAGCATGGCGGGTGGTCCGTGGCCGGGTACGGGCACAGACTAGCGGAGTTGAGTGAGCAGAAAAAACGGTGTTTTCTTGAGTGACCGTTGAGAAAAAATGCATTGTCTACACCGCTGCGTAGCGCTTTCGCCAGTGTTCAAGCCTCGAGCGCGGTCTTCAACACCGCGCTCAGGTGCCGCCGCTGGCTCTTTTCATGTTCCAGCAGCACCATGCGCCGGGTCAGCTGCGGTTCACCGAAGGGCAGCACGGTGGCAGCGGGCAGCCGTTCCAGGTCGTCATCGCTCATGGGGATGACCGCCACCCCGAGCCCCATGGCCGCCATGCGCGCCAGGGCCTCCTGGCTGTCCAGCTCCATCTGCTCGTTGACCTGCAGGCGCTGACGGCGCAGTTCCTGTTCGATCTGGCGGCCGGCCCAGGCGCGTTTGTCGAAGCGCAGGAACGGCTGGCTGGCGAGCAGCGCAGACAAGCTCTGGCCTGCCAGATCCGGGCTGGCGATGGCCCAGAATCGGTCCTCGAACAGCGGCGTGTACTGCAGGCTTTGCGGGTAGGGGCTGACCGGTTCGGTAGTGATCGCCGCGTCCAGCTCGCCATCTTCGACCCGCCGGGCGAGTTCCGCAGACATGCCCGACACCACGCTGACATGCAGCTCGGGGTGGTGCGCCTTGATCCACACCAGTGCCCTGGGCAGGCGCCGGGCGAGTACGGTGTGGATCGCCCCGATACGCAGGCGACCGCGCAGGCTCGGGCCGCTGGCCAGGGTGTCGGCCAGTTCGTCGTAGGCAGCCAGGATGCCTTCGGCGCGGGCCACCGCCAGCTGCCCGGCCTCGGTCAGCATTACCTGGCGGCGGCTGCGGTCGAACAGGGCGACCTGCAGCTCGTCTTCCAGGGTCTTGATGTGCAGGCTCACCGCCGAGGGCGTCAAGCTCAGCAGGTCGGCGGCGCGGGCGAAGGTGCCATGGCGGGCGATGGTGACCAGGGTGCGCAGGGCTTTGAGGGACACGCGGGGCTCCGGTTCGTGACGTGGCAGGCTTACCCTGTCGAGGGCGCAAGGTACGATACGCGAATGCGCGCCTCAACGCCCGGGGCGTCCGTATGCCTGGCTGATGCGGTCGATCACCATCGCCAGCGCGACGATCGCCAGGCCCGCCTCGACGCCTTGGCCGACGTTGAGGGTCTGGATACCGGCCAGCACGTCCTCGCCCAGCCCGCGGGCGCCGATCATCGAGGCTACCACCACCATCGACAGGGCCATCATCACCGACTGGTTGAGCCCGGCCATGATGCTTGGCAGGGCCAGCGGCAGGGCGATACGCCGCAGCTGTTGCCAGCGGCTGGCGCCCAGGCCGTGGGCGGCCTGCAGCAGCGACGGGTCGATCTGCGAAAGGCCCAGCTCGGTCAGGCGCACCAGCGGCGGCAGGGCGTAGATCAGCGTGGCGAACACTGCCGGCACCTTGCCCAGGCCGAACAGCATCAGCACCGGGATCAGGTAGACGAAGGCCGGCAGGGTCTGCATCACGTCGAGCACCGGCAGGATCAGGCGCCGGGCCAGGGGCCGGGTGGCCAGCAGGATGCCCAGCGGCACCCCGATCAGCACGCACAGGCCGGTGCTGACCAGCACCAGGGCGAGGGTCTGCAGCAGCTTGTCCCACAGCCCGAGCATGCCAATTAGTGCCAGCAGCAGTGGCAGCATCAACGCCCGGGCCAGGCTGCGGCTGGCATGCCAGGCCAGCAGGCCGACCAGCACCAGCAGCAGCCACCAGGGCAGCAGGCGGAGCAGGTTTTCCAGGCCTAGCAGCAGTTGCAGCAACTGGTCGGAGACGGTGCGCAGATGGTCGCCATAGTGCAGGACCAGCCAGTCGACCAGGCGGTTGACCCAGGCGGCGAAAGAAAATTGCAGGGCTTCGGGAAAACCACCGCTCACAGGCCGGCCTCGACCTTGGCGGCGTTTTCGGCGGGCAGCCAGGCCTTCCACACCGCAGGGTTTGCACGCAGGAAGGCGATTGCCGCGTCGCGGGGTTTCTGCCGGGTTTCGCTCATGTCGGCGAGTGCCTTGTTCAGGGTGTCGATGGGCAGGTCGACTTTCTCGAATACGGCGACCAGTTCCGGGTAGGCGTCACGAAACGCTTTCGATACCCCGATCGAGAGCTTGGCTGGCAACGAACGGCTGCCTTTGGGAGCGGGATTGGCGGGATCTGTGAGGGTGGCCCAGGCGGCTGCATCGAACGGGGGCTCTTCGAGGCGTACCAGGTCGTAGCGGCCCATCAGCGGAGTAGGGCTCCAGTAGTAGAACAGCACGGGCTTGCCGAGCTTGATCTTGGCGGCGATCTCGGCGTCGAGGGCCGCGCCGGTGCCGCTGCGGAAGTTGTTGTACAGCCCGTCCAGGCCATAGGCCTTGAGCTTCTGGCTGTTGACGGTCTCGGAAGTCCAGCCGCTGGGGCTGTTGAGGAAGCGGCCCTTGCCGGGCGCCTCGGGGTCGTCGAATACCTGGGGGTAGCGTTTGAGGTCGTCGACGCTGCGCAAGTCCGGCGCAAGGGGTTCGAGGTTGCGTGCCGGGTCGCCCTTTATGATGTAGGCCGGTACCCACCAGCCTTCCTCCGCGTTCTTCACCGTGTCGCCCAGGGCGAACACCTGGCCGGCCTGCTCGGCCTTGACCCAGGCGGGGCTGCGCCCGGCCCATTCCTCGGCGATCACTTGCAGATCGTTGCGCGCCAGGGCCACTTCCATGCTGACGGTGCTGCCGGGGAGGGTGTCGGTGGGGTAGCCGTAACCGCGTTCGACGATCAGGCGCAGGATTTCGGTGGTGAGGGCACCGCTTTCCCAGCCGATGGCGCCGAAGTGGATGGGTTTCTTGGCCGCAGCGGCGGAGTCGGTGCTGGCCAGGCCGAAGGCAAGGAGCAGGCTGGCCAGCAGGGTAGGAACTTTCTTCATCGGGGCCTCGTCGGTGCCGGTCCGTGGGTTCCGGCAAAAGTGTAGACGACGAGGCTTTTCAGCCGAGACCACCTGCAAGCGGCCCCGGCGTTTGGCAGTTAAACGCGGAACTGATCCATCAACCCCTGCTGCTGGTTGGCCAGGCTGTTGAGCGACTGGCTGACCCGCGCCGATTCGTTGGCCTGGCCGCTCAGCGACTCGGTCACGTCACGGATGGTGGCGACGTTGCTGTTGATCTCTTCGGCCACCGCGCTCTGCTCTTCGGCGGCGCTGGCGATCTGCAGGTTCATGTCGGTGATCACGGTCACCGCCTGGCCGATGCGCTGCAGCGCGGTGACGGCCTGGCCGACCTGCTCCACGCCGCCCTGGGCCTGGCGATGGCTGCTGTCCATGGCGCCGACCACTTCCTGGGTGCCGGCCTGCAGGGCCTCGATCACCTGGCGGGTTTCCTCCACCGACTCCTGGGTGCGGCGCGCCAGGTTGCGCACTTCGTCGGCGACCACGGCGAAGCCGCGGCCAGCCTCGCCGGCACGGGCCGCCTCGATCGCGGCGTTGAGCGCCAGCAGGTTGGTCTGCTCGGCGATCGAGCGGATGACCTCGAGCACCGAACCGATCTTCTCGCTGTTGCGCGCCAGACCTTCGACCTGGGCCATGGCGCCGCTCATGTCGGCGGCCAGGGTGTCGATGCTGGTGGTGGTGCGGTCGATCACCGCCAAGCCTTCGCGGGTGGCCTGGTCGGCTTCACGCGCGGCCTGGGCGGCCTGGGCCGCGCTGCGGGCGACATCCTGGGCAGTGGCGCTCATTTCGTGGGAAGCGGTGGCCACCTGGTCGACCTGGCGGTACTGCTGCTCCATGCCGGCGCTGGTCTCGGCGGCGATGGCCGCGGACTGGTCGGCGGTGCCGCGGGCGGCCTGGACCGAGCGCTTGACCTCGGCGATGGTCGGCTGCAGCTTGTCGAGGAAGCGGTTGAACCAGCCGGCCAGCTCGCCCAGTTCATCCTGCTTGTCGTATTGCAGGCGGCGGGTCAGGTCGCCTTCGCCGCTGGCGATGTCCTTGAGCATGGCGGCCACGCCAAGGATCGGCCGGGTCACGCCGCGGGCCATCAGCCACACCAGCAGCAGGCCGGCGATGGCGGCGGCCAGGCCCAGGCCCAGTTCGAGCAGGGTGCCGCTGTTGTTGAGGGCGTCGAGTTCTACCTTGAGCGCCTCGGCCGGCCCGGTCAGGGCACTTTCCGGCACATCCAGCAGCACGCCCCAGGGCTTGCCGCCGGGGATCGGCTCGAAGGCGGCCAGTACTTTCAGGCGCTGCTGATCGTGGAGGATCTGCAATTTGCCTTCGGCAAGCTTGCGCACCAGTTCCGCGCCCTGGGTCCGGTCGACCTGGTCGAAGCGCTGGGCCAGCTTGCCGGCATCGGCGCTGTAACCGGCCAGCAGGCCCACGGGGCTGAGGATGCCGACGGTGGTCTGGCCTTCGTAAAGGCTGCGGCTGGCGGTCTGGCTCAAAGCCTGCAAACTGTTGAGGTTGATGTCGATGGACAGGGTGGCGATGACCTTGTCTGCGGCCTTGAGCGGGAAGACGATGCTGGTCATCAGCACCTGCTGGCCGTCGATGTCATAGAAGTACGGCTCGACCACGCACACGGTGCCGGTGCTGCGCGGGCACACCCACCAGGTGTTGGCCGGCTGGCCACTGGGGCCGATCTCGGTGTTGGCCATGTCGTGCTCGGGCAGCGCCATCGAGGTCAGCTGGCCGACCCGCGGCTGCGACCAGTACAGGGCGAAGCGCCCGGTCTCGTTGCTGCCCAATTCGCCCTGGCCGGCGAACAGCTTGTCCTTGCCATCCAGCGCGCCCGGTTCGAACACCAGCGACAGGCCGAGCAGGTCGGGGTTGGCCTGCAGCGCGGCACGCACCTGGGCAGTCATGTCCTGGCGCAGGTCGTAGGCGTCGAGGAAGCGCTTTTCCGCCTGCTCACGCAGGAACAGCACCTGGCGGGCGAAACCGGCGCCGTACTGGTAGGCGTCCATGAACTGACGACGGATGTTCAGGGCCTGGACCTCGCCCTGGGACTCGATGCGCGACTGGGCCGAGTCGGAGAGCATGCGCATGCTGCTGGCTTTCACCAGATCCGAACTGTGGTCCATGCGGTACAGCGAAAGGCCGACGAGCAGGGTGACGATTGCCGCCAGGCACAGGCCCGCCAGCAGGGTGATCTTCCATTGGATGGAGAGTTGTCGCAGCAAAGGCATGGGGAAAATCCCTTGTAATAGGTTTGATGCTGCCGACTGTGTCGGCCTGCGCGGATTTTTCTTTATTCAAACGTTCAATTAAACCCTGCGACTTTCGTCTATTCCCTACAAAGGGCCGCGGCGCAGACGCTTTTGACTTCTGCCGGTCTGTGCTTCAGAGTGTGCGCCCTTCATAACAACATCCCCTGGTCCGGCCACTGCCTGCGCGCAGTCTGTCGCCGGAATGCCCGCTTTTTGTCTGTCGTAACGAGGTTTGCACACCATGAATGCAGTGATTGCCGCGGTCGGGCTCATGCTGATCCTGAGCCTGTCCCGTGTGCATGTGGTCATCGCCCTGATCATCGGCGCCCTGGCCGGAGGCCTGGTCGGTGGGCTGGGTATCGAGGGTACGCTCAAGGCCTTCAATGGTGGCCTGGGTGGCGGTGCCACGGTGGCGTTGTCGTATGCGTTGCTCGGCGCCTTCGCGGTGGCCATCGCCAAGTCGGGCCTGGCCCATGCCCTGGCCGATCGGGCGCTGGCGATGATCGATCGCCAGGGCCATGCCGACGGGGGCAAGATCAAGTGGCTGCTGATCGGCCTGATGCTGGTGGTGGCGGTGTCGTCGCAGAACATCCTGCCGATCCACATCGCCTTCATCCCGTTGCTGGTGCCGCCGCTGCTGTACGTGCTGACCCGCCTGCGCATCGACCGCCGGCTGATTGCCTGCGTGATCACCTTCGGCCTGATCACCCCTTACATGTTCCTGCCGGTCGGTTTCGGCAACATCTTCCTCAACGAGATCCTGCTGGCCAACGTCGCCCGCGCCGGTGTCGACGTAAGCGGGGTCAATGTCACCCACGCCATGGCCATTCCCGCCGCGGGCATGCTCGCCGGCCTGTTGCTGGCGGTGTGCTTCAGCTACCGCAAGAAACGTGATTACGACCTGGCGCGGATCGAGCAGGTCGAGCAAGTCAGCGTGCAGTACAACCCGGTGACCCTGCTGGTGGCCGGGGTGGCGATCGCCGCGGCGTTCATCATCCAGCTGTGGCTGGACTCGATGATCATCGGCGCGATGGTCGGTTTCCTGATCTTCTCGCTGTCGGGCATCGTGCGCTGGAAGGACACCGACGACCTGTTCACCGAAGGCATGAAGATGATGGCGATGATCGGCTTCATAATGATCGCTGCCTCTGGCTTCGCCGAAGTGATGAAGGCCACCGGCGAGGTGAAGAGCCTGGTTGAGACCTCGGCGCAGTGGATCGACCACAGCAAGGGCATTGGTGCCTTGCTGATGCTGCTGGTGGGGCTGCTGGTGACCATGGGCATCGGCTCGTCGTTTTCCACCGTGCCGATCCTGGCGGCGATCTTCGTGCCGCTGTGCGTGCAACTGGGCTTCGATCCGCTGGCCACCGTGTGCATCGTCGGTACTGCCGGTGCACTAGGTGATGCCGGTTCGCCGGCTTCGGACTCGACCCTGGGGCCGACCTCCGGGCTGAACGTGGATGGCCAGCACCACCATATCTGGGACACCGTGGTGCCGACGTTCCTCCACTACAACCTGCCGCTGCTGGCGTTTGGCTGGTTGGCGGCGATGACGCTCTGATTCCGAGGGGCCAGCGCGGGAGCGGGCTAGCCCCGCGATCACCGGCGCAGCCGGTGCCATATGACGCATCGCTCCCACGCTCCCCAGGAGAGCACAGGCCGCCTCTGATCAGCCGCGGGTCGGCGCCGGCACGATACGGTTGAGGACGGTGCTGCCGTCCTTGCTGCGGGTCAGGTATACCGGCAGCACCTTGGGCAGCGTGTCTACCAGGCGTTCGACCTCGCGGGTGCTGTAGATGCCACTGATGCGAATGTTGGCGGTGCTGTCGTCGGCCAGAATGAGCGGTTTGTCCAGGTAACGGTTGATCACCGGCAGCGCCTGGCCGAGGCTGAGGTTGTCCAGCACCAGCCTGCCGCTGCGCCAGGCCAGGCTGTTGGCGTAGTCGTCGCTCTGGTTCAGTTCGGGTTCGAAATCGCCCTTGTGGTAGCTGGCCTGCATGCCCGGGCCAAGGCGATAGCCGCCGGAGCCGCCGCCGCTGCTGACCAGCACCGAACCTTCCACCAGCGTCACCTTGACCTGGTCCTTGTACTTCCACACGTTGAACTGGGTGCCGGTGACCCGGGTCTGGCCGTTGGCGGCGTGGACGATGAACGGGTGGCTGCTGTCGTGGGCGACCTTGAAGAACGCCTCGCCCTGGATCAGGGTGACCCGGCGCTCATCCTTGAAGTTCAGGAAGCGCAGCTCGCTGTTGAGGTTCAGCTCGACGCTGCTGCCGTCGCCCAGGCGTACCTGACGCAGGTGGTCGGTGGCTTCGAAATGCTGGTAGCCGTTGGGCAGCCAGCCCTGTTCCCAGCCGAGCCAGCCTGCCAGCGGCAGGGCGAGCAGGGTGATGGCCGCGGCGGAGGCGAACGGGCGCCAGTGGCGCGTCGCCGCCGGGCGCCGCACGGGCAGCGGGATTACCTGGGCGGTGCGCGGCAGCAGGTCGGCGGTGTCCCAGATTTCCAGCATCGCCTGGTATTCCTCGGCATGCCGCGGGTCGGCAGCCAACCATTGGCCGAACGCCTCACGCTCGGCCGCCGTGCAATCGTCGGCGTGCAGGCGCATGCACCAATGCGCGGCGGCATCGGTGATTGCATCGTCTTCGCTTGGAATGTGGCGGTCCTGATTCATCGCGGCTCCCGGTTTTGCGGCATTCTACCCCCGGGCGGGGGATTCCGAGAACGAGTTAATGGCGAATGACTTTCAATTGTGCGGTTTTTCGTCGTATCTGCGGTTGGGTATCATCTGCGACAGGGCAGGGGACTTCGTGAGCGTCGACAAGGGCGGTAGCGCCAAGCCTTGACTTTTTCTTGCGCCGCACGCTAGTTTCCCAGCCCATGAACCTATTCCCGCAGTACAGCGCCCTCAGCATTATTACCGCCATTATCAGATTGGCGGGCTAGCGCACACATGCACTGAACCCGCCCTGGAGGCGGGTTTCTTCTCTCTGACTCCTGGGCACGACAAAGAAACCAGGAGTCATCGATGACCAGCCTCAGCGCCACCCCTCGTCCCCCGGCAACCCCCCAACAACTGCTGTCCGAGCAGGTGCGCCGGATTCTCTCGGCGCCGGTGTACGACCTGGCCATCGAAACCCCCTTGCAAGCGGCGCCGGCCCTGTCGGCCAGCCTGGGCAACCAGGTCCTGCTCAAGCGCGAAGACCTGCAACCGACGTTCTCCTTCAAGATCCGCGGCGCCTACACCCGTCTGTCGCGCCTGACGCCTGCCCAGCGCGCCCGCGGCGTGATCACCGCTTCGGCTGGCAACCATGCCCAGGGTGTGGCCCTGGCCGGGGCGCACCTGGGCATCAAGGCCACCATCGTCATGCCGACCACCACCCCCTCCCTCAAGGTCGAGGGCGTGCGCTCACGGGGCGGCCATGTGGTGTTGCACGGCGAGAGCTTCCCCCATGCCCTGGCCCATGCCCTGCACCTGGCCGACCGTGACGGCGCCACCTTCGTACCGCCGTTCGATGACCCCGACGTCATCGCCGGGCAGGGGACCGTGGCCATGGAGATCCTGCGCCAGCACCCAGGCCCGTTGCATGCGATCTTCGTCCCCGTCGGCGGCGGTGGCCTGGTCGCCGGGATCGCCGCCTATGTCAAGTACCTGCGCCCGGAGGTCAAGGTGATCGGCGTCGAACCGCAGGACTCCAACTGCCTGCAGGCCGCCCTGGCCGCAGGTGAGCGGGTGATCCTGCCGCAGGTCGGTACCTTCGCCGACGGAGTGGCGGTGGCGCAGGTGGGGGCGCACTGCTTCGAGCTGTGCCGCCACTTCGTCGACGAGGTGGTGACGGTCGGCAGCGACGAACTGTGCGCCGCGATCAAGGACATCTACGATGACACCCGCTCGATCACCGAGCCTTCCGGGGCCCTGGCGGTGGCCGGCATCAAGCGCTACGTGGCCCGTGAAGGGCTGCAAGGGCAGACCCTGGTGGCCATCGACTCGGGCGCCAACGTCAACTTCGACCGCCTGCGCCACGTGGCCGAGCGCGCCGAGCTGGGCGAGCAGCGCGAGGCGATCATCGCCGTGACCATCCCCGAGCGCCCCGGCAGTTTCCGCGCGTTCTGCCTGGCCTTGGGCAAGCGCCAGATCACCGAGTTCAACTACCGCTACTACCCAGGCAAGGAGGCACGCCTGTTCGTCGGCGTGCAGACCCACCCGCAGCAGGACCCACGGCAACAGTTGCTGGCCAGCCTGGGCGAACAGGGCTACCAGGTGCTCGACCTGACCGACAACGAACTGGCCAAGCTGCACGTGCGCCATACCGTCGGCGGCCACGCGGCACCCGGCGCCGGTGAGCGCGTGCTGCGCTTCGAGTTCCCCGAGCGCCCGGGGGCATTGCTGGGCTTCCTCGAGCGCCTGGGCAAGCGCTGGAACATCAGCCTGTTCCACTACCGCAACCATGGCGCGGCACAGGCACGGGTGTTCGCCGGGCTGGAGGTGCCCGAGGACGAGTTGGCCGGGTTGCCACGGGCACTGGACGAGATGGGCTACCAGTACTGGGACGAGACGGAGAATCCGGCGTATCGGTTGTTCATGGGGTAGGCCGGCTTGCGCTGGATCAATGCCCACCTGCCCATTCCGGCGGATGCTGAAAACCTACCGTCAGCTTGAGAGGACCCCGGCCATGAGCAGCACGTTCTTCATCCCCGCCGTAAACATCATGGGCATCGACTGCCTGGAAGAGGCGATGGCGGCGATTGCCGGCTACGGCCTGCGCAAGGCGCTGATCGTCACCGACGTCGGGCTGGCCAAGGCCGGCGTGGCCGAGCGCATCGCCGGCATGTTGGCCATGCGCGACATCGATTCGCGGGTGTTCGACGGCGCCAAGCCCAACCCGAGCATCGCCAATGTCGAGGCGGGCCTGGCGATGCTGCGTCGCGAGGGCTGCGACTGCGTGATCTCCCTGGGCGGTGGCTCGCCCCACGACTGCGCCAAGGGCATCGCGCTGTGCGCCACCAACGGCGGGCATATCAGCGACTACGAGGGCGTGGACCGTTCGAGCAAGCCGCAGCTGCCGCTGATCGCGATCAACACCACGGCGGGTACCGCCAGCGAGATGACCCGCTTCTGTATCATTACCGACGAAGCGCGCCATGTGAAAATGGCCATCGTCGACCGCAACGTCACCCCGATCCTGTCGGTGAACGATCCGGCGCTGATGGTCGGCATGCCCAAGGGGCTCACCGCGGCCACGGGCATGGATGCCTTGACCCACGCCATCGAGGCCTATGTGTCCACCGCCGCCACGCCGATCACCGATGCCTGCGCGCTCAAGGCCATCAGTCTTGTCAGTGCCAACCTGCGCCAGGCGGTCGCCGATGGTGGTGACCTGGTGGCGCGGGAGAACATGGCCTACGCCCAGTTCCTGGCGGGCATGGCGTTCAACAATGCCTCGCTGGGTTATGTGCATGCCATGGCCCACCAGTTGGGCGGCTTCTACGACTTGCCCCATGGCGTGTGCAACGCGGTGCTGCTGCCCCATGTGCAGCGTTTCAATGCCAAGGTCAGTGCCGCGCGGCTGCGTGATGTGGCCAAGGCCATGGGGGTGAAGGTATGCGCGCTGGACGCTGAGCAGGGGGCCGGCGCTGCGATTTCGGCCATCGAGCACCTGGCGGCGGCCATCGGCATCCCGGCCGGGCTGGCGGAACTGGGGGCCAAGGTCGAGGATGTGCCGGTGCTGGCAGCCAATGCGTTGAAGGATGCCTGCGGGCTGACCAATCCGCGGGTGGCCAGCCAGGTGGAGATCGAGGCGATCTTCAAGGCGGCGTTCTAGCCTTTAGGTGATCACCGATAGGGGATGTGCGTCTGTTAGACCGAGCGCCGCGCGCGGCGCTCGGTCTAACAGACACCCCATACCTACAACTGAACACCGCAAAGCTCCTGAGAATCTATAAATCAGCGTTCGCGCATGAAAAAACCGGCCACATACTTGCGGAAGGTGTCCAGGCTCTTGAAGTCGGCGTAGCGCTTGAAGTTCTCCGCATCCGGTTCCGGCCCGATCGGTTGCTCCAGCAGCGACACCGACAGTACCCGGTCCTGGTCAGAGGTCAGCACCAGTTCATCCATCACCTGGCCGCCGATCACCGGGCGGCGCATCAGCACCTTGACGCCCTTGCCAGCCATCCAGTCGATCAGCGACACCAGTGCCTTGAGCGGCTCGCGCTCTTCGTCGCGGTACACTGGGAACAGGTGCCCGCGCGACAGCACCGGTACGCTGGCCACGTGGATCAGTTCGTAGAAATGGCTGCCGGCGGTGGCCGGCGAGTACAGCGCCAGGGCCAGCAGCGGGCCGTTGGCGCGATTGCCGCCCCAGTACTGATGGTGGCCCTGGAAGTCGAAGCCGTCCTCGCTGCGGTTGTTGAACAGCTTGCGCCCCTTGACCTGGTCCACGCAGTCGAGCAGCAGGCCATGCCGGCGGTGGTTGCCGAACACCGTGGCCTCGCGCAGGCGTGCCTTGAGCATCATCATGTGCTTCATGTCCAGGCGGGTTTCCAGGTAGTTGCTGGCAGGTACCCGCTCCAGCAGCGGGTAGCGGCTGGCGACAGTGCGCAGGTCGGCGAACTGCGCGGTGAGGTCTTTTTTCAGGTGGCTGGCGTAGACATTCAGGCCGCTGGCCTCGATCCAGGTCAGCAGCAGCGATAGCAGGCGCTGCTGCTCGCGGCGCTCGCCGGGCTCGCGTGACGTTGCAGGTGCTTCACCGTCACTGGCGCGGCGATAGTCACCGAGCAGGCGCAGTGGCGCATCCGGTGCCAGCCAGGCCGCTGGTGTGGCGCTTTCCTCGGCGCGCTCGCCGGCCTCGCGCTCATCCTTGCTGAACGGGCAGCCGGGGGTGTGCTCGGGGGTTTCTGGATTGTTGCGCAGGAACAGGGTGCCGGTGCTGCCGTTCAACGACACGTTGAGCACCGGCAGGGCATCCTTGCGGCAGTCGCAGGCCAGCCATTGGTTGGCGCTGCGTATCTTCATCAGCCATTGGTTGGCCTGCAACAGGCGCGGGCCGGCGAGGGTGCCGCGGGCGAAGCCCACCAGCAGTTCGTCCTCTGCCGGGGTCAGGCTGCGCACCAGGGCGCCGGATTTTTCGATGATTCGCATTGAGGGGCAGCTCCAAGCTACAAGCCTCAAGCTTCAGGCAAAGCGCGGCGGCTTTCAACTTGAAGCTTGCGGCCTGGAGCCTGCCGATCACTGGCCGCCGAACAGTTTGGCGGCGCGGGCGCGGATTTCCTCGGGGCTGAGGTCTTCCTTGTGGGTGGAGACGAACCACAGGTTGTTGAACGGATCCTTCAGGGTGCCGCTGCGGTCGCCGTAGAACTGGTCTTGGACTTCGCGTATTGCTGTCGCGCCGGCGCGCAGGGCCTGGGCATAGACTTTGTCGCAGTCCTCGACATACAGGTGCAGGCCGACTGCCGGTGTCTCGATGGTCTCGCTGGGCTTGAGGCCGCCCTCCATGTCGCAGGGCGAGCCGAGCATCAGCGAGGAGTCGCCGATTTTCAGTTCGGCATGGCCGATGCTGCCGTCAGGGCCTTCGAGGCGGAACATTTCCACGGCGCCGAAGGCGTTCTTGTAGAACTCGATGGCCTTGGCGGCGTCCTTGATGCCTAGATATGGGGTAAGGCTGTGCTGGCCTTCGGGGATGGGCTTGGCTGCCATTTGCGTAATCTCCTTTCACGTGGGGTGGGTTGCAACGCCTTGGTGATTAGAGTCGTCTACGCGGCCGGAAAATCGACTGTCGCCTTATATCGATTGTCTCTAAAAAGCGAATGGGCCGCGATGCGGCCCCATTTGCTTGCCAGCTTCAGAAGATGTAGTCGGTGGTCAGGAAGCTCGACTGCCGGTTGCGGATGATTTCGCTGATCAACGCCTTGTTCGCTTCCTGGAACTTGGTCGCCACCAAGGTGCGGATGGAGAACACGCGCAATGCGTCATGCACCGACAAGGTCCCTTCGGCGCTGTTCTTGCGGCCGTTGAACGGGTAGGTGTCCGGCCCACGCTGGCACTGGGCGTTGAGGTTGATCCGGCCGACCTGGTTGGCGAAGGTATCGACCAGCGCACCGATGGTCTGCGGGTCGTTGCCGAACAGGCTCAGCTGTTGGCCGTAGTCGGAATCGAGCACGTAGTCGATCACGCTCTGCAGATCGCTATAGGGCACCACTGGTACCAGTGGGCCGAACTGTTCCTCGTGATAGACGCGCATGTCCTGGCTGACCGGGTAGAGCAGCGCAGGGTAGAAGAACGAGCCGCGGCTCTGCCCACCGCCCTCGTTGAGCACCCGGGCACCCTTGGCGGTGGCGTCGGCCACCAGGCCGTCGAGGTAGTCAAGCTTGCCGGGTTCGGGCAGCGGCGTCAGCGCCACGCCGGGCTCCCAGGGCATGCCGGGCTTGAGCGCGACGAGTTTGCGCTGGAACTTGTCGAGGAATGCCTCGACCACGTCCTCGTGGACGAACAGGATCTTCAACGCGGTGCAACGCTGGCCGTTGAACGACAGGGCGCCGGTGACGGCCTCTTCGACGGCGTTGTCGAGGTCGACCTGGGGCAGGACGATGCCGGGGTTCTTGGCGTCCAGGCCCAGCGCCGCGCGCAGGCGGTGCGGGCGTGGGTGGAGTTTCTTCAGGTCGCTGGCGGCCTTGTGGGTGCCGATGAAGGCGAACACGTCGATCTTGCCGCTGGCCATCAGCGCGCTGACGGTCTCGCGGCCGCGCCCGTAGATGACGTTGATCACCCCAGGCGGGAAGCTGTCGCGGAAGGCTTCGAGCAATGGGCGGATCAGCAGCACGCCGAACTTGGCGGGCTTGAACACCACGGTGTTGCCCATGATCAGCGCTGGGATCAGCGTGGTGAAGGTTTCGTTGAGCGGGTAGTTGTAAGGGCCCATGCACAGCGCAACGCCCAGCGGTGCGCGGCGGATCTGGCCAAGGGTGCCCTGCTCGAGCTCGAAGCGGCTGGAGCGACGGTCGAGGTCCTTGAGCGCCTCGATGGTGTCGACGATGTAGTCGCAGGTGCGGTCGAACTCCTTCTCCGAATCCTTGAGGTTCTTGCCGATCTCCCACATCAGCAGCTTGACCACCGCCGTGCGCTGCTCGCGCATGCGCGCCAGGAAGGTTTCGACATGCCCGATACGCTCGGCCACGCGCATGTTCGGCCAGGCGCCGCGGCCCTTGTCGTAGGCGGCCACGGCCGCGTCGAGCGCGGTGAGCGCCGTGTCGGCGTCGAGCAGGGGAGCACTGCCGAGGATGACCTGGCGCTCACTGTCGCCTTCCTTGAGCCAGACCGGGCTGCGCACGGTGGCCAGGGGGCCGTCCCAGTGCCGCAGTTCACCGTTGACCAGATAGTCGCGTTGCTCCAGGGGCGAACCGAGGCGCCAGGCTTCGGGGATGTCCTCGAGGGCGGGGAACAGCGAGTCGAGCAGACGGTCCATGGGTACTGCACCTCTCAAATCGGGATGATGAAACGCTTCAGCGTGCGAGCATGCGCCGACCCTCGGGAAATTACCAGCCCGGCGCCGTCGTTGCCGATCATTCTTCGAAAGGCGGCGGGAACGCCTCGGCGTCCAGCAGTCTCATTGCGCCGATCGCCAGGCCATAATCCATGGCCCGCGGATCTGCAAAGGTGCGCAGCCGTCGCCACAGCCGGGCTTGATCGTAGTCTGGCAGATCCTGCAGTCCACGCAGCTCGCGACGATATTGCAGCGGCAGCGCGTTCCAGATGGCCCAGTCGTCGGCATCGGTGTCCTCCAGCATTTCCTCGTAGTCGGCGTCGGCGACCAGCAAGTCGATGCCGTGCCGAACGTAATAGGCCTGGATCTGCTGGTTGACCCGCTCGCTGAGGTCCGCGCTTTCCAGCCACAGGTTCTGGGCCGCCACCCGCGATAGATGCAGGTCCTGCGGCAAGCTGGCGAAGCGGTTGTCACGCAAGTCGAAGACGGCGGGTCGCCAGTCTTCATCGCTACGAATACCGCTGGGCCAATCGACGAGTTCGCAACTGTTGAGGTTGAGCACATCCAGTTCGCCCAGGCGGTTGAGGTCGGGGCTGCGGGCCAGCGGGTTGTGCGACAGGTCCAGCATTCGAAGCGTGTCGAGACGATCTAGCGCGGCTTGATTCGCGTCGCTCCAGACCAGATTGTTACCTTGCATATCAAGGCATTCCAAGGTTTGCGCAGCGGCAACCGCTGGCAGCTGCTCGAAGCCGCAACCCATCAGATGCAGGCGTTGCAACCCTGGAAACCGTTCGAGAAACTCGGCAGGCAAGTGGCTCAAGCCGGGGTTTGCGCCCAGGTCGACTCGCTTGATATGAGTGAAGCGATCTGGCAGCGCCAGGGTCGCCAGGTCTTCGTTGGTCAGTGCCAGGTCGGTCAGGCTGATCTGGTGAATGTCAAGTCCTTCCTCCGCCGAGTACTCCGAGATCCGCTGCCAGTTGCTGACCAATCGTCGGGCGGCGGCATGGCGCGATGGGTCATTGCCAGCCCAGGCGCGCATCTGGCTGCGGAACTCCAGCAACTGCTGTTCCAGATCCTCAAGTTGCCGTGCCGGATCCAGGCCGGCCTCGAGCCACTGGCTCAACTGTTCGTTGACCTGATGGTCCGCGGTCTCAGGGTACAGTTGTCGGTAGCGGCGAAAGAGTGCGCCGACTTCGATGCGGGGGGCCTCAGGCGCCGGCGCCTCCATGCCGCCGCGTAACCGACCGCGCTTGCCCCATCCAGGCAAATGGCTGCCCAGCAGGCGTCTGGCCATGGCGCGGTCGGCCACGACCAAGTCGTGAATCCGTTGGCGCAGTTCATCGGCGCCGCTGGCAGTCAGGCCAAGGGCCTGACGATCAACCGAGGACAACGCTTGCAAGATCGCCCGACACAGATCGTTGTCCTGGCGCAGCGCGACCGGTCGCTCGCCCAGGTAGGCTTCGTAGCCGTCAGCCGACTTGAGCACGGTGCAGGTACGACCGGCATTTTCCGCTCCGGCGGCAAGCAGCACCGGCCCCTGGGGGGATGCGGCGCGCAGCTCGAGACGCAGTTCGCTCGGCCAGCCCGGCAGATCGGCCATGGCATTGATGATCAGCCGTTCGCTGTGCCCGTTGGCCAGCTGGGGCATGTGCAGTCCTTCCAGTGCGGCTTGCTCGACGCCTTCACTGACCTTCGCCAGGCGCAGGCGCTCGAGTGTCGCGCGCAGCGCGGCGGGTGGCGGGTTGTTTGCCAGGTGCAGCTGGCGCAGGGTGGAGGTACCCAGGCCATTGGCCCTGGCCGCGCCTTCGAGCGCAACATCCGGCATGTGTTGCAGGCGGCTGTCCAGGCGCCGGACCAAGGTCGCCAGCGACCAGTCGCGGGGTTGCTCATGGCTGCCGCGCCAGGCGCCTGCGCCATTATGTTCAAGTGGCGGCTGGAAAGCGGCGCTGTCATCGGGGTGCACGATGCGCCATTGCGCCTGGCGCGTATCCAGGCGCTGCTCGTAGAGGTACCCATCCATGCGGATGAAGTGGCGGCCCTGGTGCAGGAACTGCCCCTGTGCATTGGCCTCGAGTTCCTCCGGCAGCGCCACCGCACTGCGGTAGTCGGTCAGGTCGGGTCGCCACAGGCGTTGGCTGCCGTCATCGAGGGTGACCGGGTCGAGGCCGTCGAGCAACGGGCTGCCCGCCAGATGTCTGATCGCCTTGCCCGCCAGGTGCAGACCACCGATGACGGCCAGGTTGAGCGCCACCGATTTGAAGTGGCCGAAGGCCTCTTCGCGGTCGCCGACCTGCCAGGCCTCGTAGCCCTCGTAGGCTTCATCGAGCAGTTGATACGCCATCACTGCCGTCATGATCGTGCCCAGCGCCGGGACGAACATCCCGGCGATCATCAGCATGTCTAGGCCTGCTTTGTCCCAGAGAGCCTTGCGTGCTTTGCGAGCCTGCTCGTCGGCCTGTGCGCTGGGTACTGCCAGTTGCAGGGCTTCGTGTCGCAGACGCGCCACATGGTCGGCGTGGAGAAAATCGTACAGGTTGCCGTCGATCGGCACGGCGCACGCATGCAGGTCGGCATACGCGCTTTGGCGAAGCCGGCTGGCAAATGTGCCTTGCTGCTCGCGCGGCACGTAGTCCATGAAGCCTTGACGAAACGCGGCCTGTTGCAGATCGGCACGTAGTTGCCGGTGCAAGGCATCGAGGTCGTCAAAGGCTCGCAGGCTGTCGGCCTGAGCCGGCAGATAGAGGAGCACGCCGGCTGTACCTGTATCGATCAGGATCGCCTCGTGCAGGGTGATGCCGAACAGGCTCAGCTGACTGCAGGCCAGCGCCTTCCCATCGTCGAGCAACGCCTGTACCGCGTCCCGGCCTTTACCATCCAACTGGTTGCGTACCCGCGCCAGGTCTGCCGCCAGGCGCAGGCTGGCCTTATGAACGCGAACCGCCGCCGGGCGAACCAGCGGGAGCGTGAACAGGGCATCGAGATGGGCCTGGTAACGCTGGCCAATATCCAGTTCATGGCAGGTGGTAGCAAAGGCTGCTGGTGACAGGGCCAGTGGCTTGATCCGGATCTGCTCGCTGGGCAGCTCGATATCGACTTCGGTTTCGCTGTCGCCGAGCGTGGTCTTGCCGGTAACCAGGCCCTCGTTCACCTGCCAGTCGCCCTCCAGAGCGAGCGCGCTGTCGCGATCGAAGGTGACGGTTTCAGCGAAATTCTGCAGGGCGGCCTGCAGCAGGCTACGGTGTTCGTGATGGATGGTGTAGACCTGGAAGGTATAGAACCGCTTGACCACAATCAGTGACGTGCTGCGAAGCGGCGTGCTCAAACCGTGTTGCTTGCGCAGGCGCTCGGCGAGCAGGGGTTCGGCGAATTCGTTGATGTTCTTCAGGCCGCGCAGGTGCCTGGCCAGCGTGCGTTGGCTGCGCATCAGGCGAGCCTGGCTGGCCTTGACTGCTTCGCGCAGGTGTGGCGCGGCATTGGCGAACCAGGCCGCCTCGCTGTCGGGCAGGCCCTGGGACGGCATGATGCCTTCGTGGAGCCGCTGCCAGTGTTCGGGCGTGGCTTCCCGCGCCCAGGCCGGCAGGCGGCGCTCAAGGATATGTTGGTGCGGGTTGGGGGTATTCGATGTCATGTTTGGCTCCTCGTAAAGCCCGCATCAGAGCAGTCGCGATGGCTCCGACGGTGGTGCATATGCATCCCGGCCCCCGGGCTGGGAAAACAGGCCTCAATATTGGCCGCGCAACGCCGATAACTGCTAAATCGACTGCCATCGCCTGCCTATGACCATTCCCCAGCATTCTCCTGAACCTACGCATCTGCCATCCGGCACCTTGCGAAACACGCTCAACCGCCTGTTGCCGGTCGGTCTTGCCCTGGTGGGCATCGGCCTTTCGGTGGCCCTGGGTCACCTCGACGCGCAGCGCGAGCGCAGTGAGCAACTGGGCAACCTGGCAGCCCACCTGGCGGGGATGCGTGGTGCGCTGGAGGCGCAGTTGGGCGCGGCGTTCGGCGAGGCCGAAGGCATCGCCCAGCTGATCAGTGCCGACGGCGGCATCAGCCCCGCGCACTTCCATGGCATGGCCCGCGATGCCTTGCAGTCGGTGCCCTACATGCGCCATATCGCGCTGGCGCCGGATGATGTGATCAGCGATGTCTACCCGTTGGCCGGCAACGAGCGGCTCATCGGGCTGGATTACCGCCAGTTGCCGGAGCAGTTTCCCCTGCTGCGCTCGGCCCGCGAGCATGCCCAGCCGGTGCTGGCCGGCCCGCTGCAGCTGTATCAGGGCGGGCGGGCGTTGATCTACCGGCGGCCGGTATTCGTCACTGGCAACCGCGGCGTGCGTTTTTACTGGGGCAATGTGTCGATCGTTGCCGATATCGACCGATTGCTGCATACGGCGGGGCTGCGCCCGGACACCGAGTTCGAGCTGGCCGTGCGTGGGGGCGATGGCAAGGGCGCCGAAGGCGCGCTGATCTGGGGCGACCCACGGCTGTTCGACGAGCCGCAGGTGAAGATGACCGTGGAGGTGCCGGGCGGCCTCTGGCAATTGGTCGCCGCGCCACGGGGTGGCTGGTCGGGGCTGGACCTGTTCGGCTCGCCGCTGTTCCTGTTCGCCTTGAGCTGCACGGGTGTGTTCAGCCTGTTCGTCGCGCAGCTCAATCGCAAGCAGCGTCTGCTCGAGCAACGCAATCGCGAGCTGCAGCGCTACCAGGCCCAGCTCGAACGCCTGGCCCACTACGACACCATCACCGGGTTGCCCAACCGAATCCTGTTCCAGCAGCAACTGAGCACTGCCATTTTACAGGGCCATGGCCTGGCGGTGCTGATGCTCGACATCGACGGTTTCAAGCAGGTCAATGACAGCCTGGGGCACCCGATGGGCGATCTGCTGCTGCAGCAGGCGACCGCACGCTTCCTGCAGGAGCTCGACAGTCAGGACCGGCTCTGCCGCCTGGGCGGCGACGAGTTCGTGTTCATGCTGCAAGGCGCCCAGGGGCAGGTGAGCCAGCAGGTCCGCGCCTTGCTGCGTTGCCTGCAGCGGCCATTCGACCTTAATGGCAACGCCGCCCTGGTTACTGGCAGCATTGGCCTGGCCTGGTGCCCGCAGCATGGCGAGGACGCCGACAGCCTGTTGCGCCATGCCGACACCGCCATGTACGCCGCCAAGGAGGCCGGCCGCGATGCCTGGCGGCCTTATCACCCGGACATGACCGAGCGCCTGCAGCAGCGCCTGGAGCTGGAGCGCAATCTGCGCCGGGCGCTGGAGCACAACGAGTTCGAGCTGTGGTACCAGCCCAAGGTTGACCTGTTCAGCGGGCAGCTGGAGGGCGTCGAGGCGCTGTTGCGCTGGCGCGACCCGGAGCATGGCCTGATCTCGCCCGGTGAGTTCATCCCCCTGGCCGAGCGCACCGGGTTGATCATCCCGCTCGGCGAGCGGGTGCTGGAACTTGCCTGCGCCCAGTTGGCCGAATGGCGCGCCAGTGATGGCCTGCCTGGGCCGCTGGCGATCAACGTAGCGGCCCTGCAGATTGAGCGCAGCGACTATGTGACCAGCCTCGCCTCGGCGCTGGAGCGCCACGGCCTGCCGGCCAACCTGCTGGAGGTGGAGATCACCGAGAGCCTGCTGATGGAAAGCCAGCAGCAAGCCTGCGCGGTGCTGGCGCAATTGCAGGCCATGGGCGTGGCCACGGCGGTGGACGACTTCGGTACCGGTTATTCGTCACTGGCCTATCTGCGCGCGCTGCCGATCGACCACCTGAAGATTGACCGGGCCTTCATCAAGGACCTGCCCGCAGACGACGACGCGGTGGCCATCGCCAGGGCGATCATCGATCTCGGGCATGCCCTGGGGTTTCGCATCACCGCCGAAGGCATCGAGACTCAGGAGCAGTACGATTTCCTGCGCCACGCCGGTTGCGACCAGGGGCAGGGCTTTTTGCTCGGGCGGCCGATGCCGGCCGAGGCACTGCGCGGCTGGCTGGCCGACAACCACGAGCGCCGGCATCGGCCGCCGGGGCGCTAGCGGGTGGGCTTTCAACCCATCTCCTGGATGCCCAGGCTCGCATACCCCACCCGTGGCACCTGCCCCAGGCGCTGCTCGACCAACGCCAGCAGCGATTCGCCGCTGGCCAGGTAGGCATCGCCGAAATCGTGCCCGCCCAGCGCGCTGGGATGGGCGACTACCTCCAGCACGCCGTGTGCGGGGGCCAACCCGGCCTTGAGGTCGGCCGGGGTGCAGACGAAGTCGGCGGTGCTTCCGGCGAGCTGGCGCAGGCGCCGGTTGAGCAGGCTCTTGAACATGCGCTTGGCCGGCCCGATATTGTGCCCCACATTGCGTGCCAGGCGGATCGGCACCCCTTGGACGCGGGCGAAGCGGGCGACGATGACGCCCACTGGCCAGATGTTGTGCACGTGCTGGTGCGAGTCCAGGTGGCTTGGCATCAGGCCATGATCCAGGCAGTGTTTCCACTGGGCCTCCAGTTCCGCTTCCACGGCGGCCCGCTCGCGCCGCGACAGGTGCAGGGTGCGTTGCTTCAGGCGCAGGTCGAACTCGCCATGGGGCGTGCAGAAGCGCGGCTCGGCGAGGATCGCCGGGCTCAGCGGGCGGCCGTAGGTGAGGTTGAAGTGCAACCCCACCCGTCCCTTGAGCGCCGGCTGCTGGGCCAGCATGCAGGCGGTGGCGAAGGCCGGCATGTTGGCCATGGCCGTGGCCGAGCTGATCAGCCCGGCCTGGAAGGCATGCAGGATGACTGCGTTGGTGTGGGCGCTGAGGCCGAAATCGTCAGCGTTGACTATGACCTGGGATGGCATCCGGGCGCTCCTGTGGCGGGGTGGGGGCGACAACATCGGCTTCCTGGCGCGGCGAGCGTCTGCGCAGGCGTGGCTTGAACCAGTGCCAGCAGCGTAGCGCCAGCCCCAGCAGCACGCCGTCGGGGCGCCAGCTGTAGCTGCTCAGGCGCCACTGTTCGACCTGGCCGGTCATGCGCTCGTGCAACTGGTGGCTGGAGTTGTCCAGGCTGACCCGCGAAGCGTCGACCCACTTCCAGTCTTCCTCCAGGCCCCAGTGAATCCATTCCTCCAGCAGCACGCGGCCACTGCCCAGGTCGCGGTACTCAGGAACGAAGGCCAGGTTGTAGTCGTACACCCGGCCGCGCTCCAGCAGGCCCAGGCGGTAACTGATGCAGCGCTCGTCCAGTTCCAGCAGCACCAGGCACACCAGGCCTTCGCCGGCCAGGGCGGTGAAGGCCTGGTACATCCATGGGCGACGCTGGGGGCCGGAGAAGATGCCGACCTCGTCGTCGCCTTTCCAGCTGGTCGCTTCGACGGCGCTGATGGCGTCGAGCAGTTCACCCATGTTCTCGGGAGTGGCCACGACCCGGCGCACGCTGGCACCGCAGGCCTTGATGCGTTTGCGCGCGCGGCGCAGCTTGTAGCGTGGGTCGCCGCTGACTTCCTGGCGGTCCTGTTCGTTGATGCGGTGCACCGGCACCCGGCAGGTCAGGCGCTGCTGCCAGGTGGAGCTGGCGCCGGCCCACTGGCGCAGCCAGCCATCGTGCTCGGCGCTGTCCGGTACTTCACTCAACTGCAGCAAGGCATGCGGTAGCCGCTTGCGTATGGCCTGCAGGACCTGGTCGGCATATAGCGCCGGCAGGTCGATGAGCAGGGCGATGCGGTCGCTCAGCGGGTATCCCAGGTGGCGCACCACCGGGGCGAACAGCGGGCCGAACGGTTCGCGGGCACGGATCAGCGGCAGGCACAGGCACAGGCGTTCGTCCTGGTAGCCGAGCAGGACCTGCAGCCGCTGGCCCGGCAGCAGGGCTGACTCGGCGGCGCGCAGCCAGCCGAGGTGGTTGAACGGCGTGCTGTCGGGCAGGCGCCTGCGCAGCGCCTCGTAGTCGGCGGCGGGAAAGTCGCCGGCGCGCAGCGAGGCGCACCATTTCAGTTGCAGGCCCATGGGGGTCAGCCCGCCGTGGCCGAAGAGGCCGGAGCCTCCGGCTTGCGCAACGGCTCGAGTCGCGAGGCGGTGTAGCGGCTTTCGCGGAAGAACTTCCAGCGGCCAAACAGGCAGTACACGTTCATGATCCGTCCTTGTTCCTGATAACCCATGCGCAGGTGCAGCTTGAGCGCCGGAATATTGTGCTGCTCGCACACGTCCACCACCTTGGTGCAGCCCTGGGCGGCCATGGCCTTCCACAGTTCCAGCTGCAGGTCCACCGACAGCTCGGTACCCCAGTATTTGCGGATCAGCTCGCCGCCGAACTCGAAGAACTCCCCCGGCCCGACCGGGAACCAGCAACCGTAGTAGTGACGGTCGTGGTAATGGCGACTGCTGCCCCAGATGAATGCCACGGCGTCGTTGTCGTCGTTGAGGAACATCAACCCGGTATGGCCTTCGGCGGCCAGCTCGCGCATGGTCTCGACGCGGTCGCCGAAGTGGCGGGCGAAGGCGCGCACGTTATGCACGGTGATGTGCTCGACCCGCAAGGTGCCGTAGGGCTTGAGCCGGTGCGGCGGCACCGGGCTGACCAGGTCGCGCTCCATCCACAACAATTCCCAATGATAGAAGACGTAATGCCGGAAGGCGCTACGGCAGGTGTCTCGCAGTCCCTTGCGCTTGATGCGGTCCTGGATTTTGGTGAATGCAGTCATCGTGCCTCCTGGGCATGGCTGATCGAGGTGCGTCTCATGACGCGCTCCAGGTCAGGGCGAATACGGTCTGCCCTGGCAGTTGAAAATGGATCTGCCCATCGGTGCAGCTGAAGCTGGCGCGGCGGCTCTGGTTGTCGGGGCCGAACAGTTCGAGCTGGCCGCTGGGGCAGCCGCCGAGGGTCAGCGCCACCTGCTGCAGGCGCTCGGCCTTGTTCACCCCCAGCAGGCTGCGCTGGTGCTGGCGGGCCATGGCCAGGGCGTCGACCTCGAAGGCGTCGTTGTCCAGGGCCAGCACCTGGTCCAGCCAGTGGCGCTGGATGAACTGCTGGGCCAGGCCTACCGGCTTGAGTTCGTAGCGCTGGCCGCCGGCATCGCGCAGCATGCCCTTGGGCCATTCGGGCTCGTCGGCGACATGGAACCAGTTGAGCATGTCGAGCAGGCCGTCACTGGCGGCGTTGATCACCACCGAGGCCCACCACAAGCCGGCGTAGTGGGTGTTCTGCTCGTAGGGGCTCAGGCTCGAGCCGCTGGACAGGTTGGTCTGGTCCAGCAGCAGCGCCTTGCGCGGCCGGCCTTGGCCATCCAGGCCCACCAGCGCGGCAGCCTGGCGCACGCTGTCGCGGTAGCTGCGGGTGGCGAGCAGGTCGCGGACCATCCATTCGTGCCAGGCCAGGGCGTCGATCTGCGCGCCTTGCTCGGCCAGCAGGCGCCGCGCCCAGTCGATGCCGCGGCGCTGCTTGCCGTCGTCGGTAAAAGGCCCGCCGAGCAGGCGCGAGGAGGCCGGCATGGCGATGCGCACGCCGGCCTCGTGGGCACCGGGATACTCGCGCACGCGTTTGGCCATGGCCTGGAAGAAATCGCGGTAGCTGGCGTAGTCGCGGTAGTTGAGATTCGGCTCGTCGGCGAAGGCCAGGTAGTGAGTGCCCTTGCCGCCCAGGGCCTTGGTCGCCTCGAGCCAGGCGTCCAGCCCGTCCGTGCTGGTACGGTCGCTGCGCAGGTCGGCGACCCGGGCGCTGCCGGCCAGCAGGGTGATGTCCTGGAGAATGCCGAAGCGCTGCTGGTAGAGCTTGCGCCAGGCGTTTTCGAAGTCCGGCTGGCGTTGCAGTACGTCGACGAAGCTGTAGAAGCCGGCGGCCTGGGGGCGCAGGGCATCCAGCGCGGCGAAGCTCGAGGCTGGTGGCAGCACGTAGGGCAGGGCGACGCCCAGCCGTGGGGTGGGGCCGAGGACCTTGTCACCCAAGGCAAGGGTTACCTGGCCCGGCAGTTGTGGCAGCTCGCCCAGGTCAGCGGCGCGCTGGGCGAACAGGTTGGCGCTGCCGTCGAGCCAGAACGCCGCCTTGCCGCTGCCCTGCAGGCCCAGTCGCCAGATCTCGTCACGGCCGCTGGCGGGCAGCGCCTGTTGATCGAAGCGCCAGTAGGCACGGTAGGGCTTGAGTGGTAGCTGAATGCGCCGGCCATCGCTCAGGCGTTCGGCGAACAGGCCATGCACGCCGCCGTGGTGCTTGCCGGCCAATACCGCCTGCTCGCCGGCCTTGACCCGGAAATACAGGGTAACGCCTGGCCCGACTTCAGCGCTGAAGTGCACCTTTGCCGGGGCGAACAGCGCGCGGGTGCTGTTGTCGTGCTGGATGCGATAGTCACGGAAGCTGTAGCCGGGCACCTCCAGGCGATAAGCGCCGCCGCCCGCCGCCAACGGCCAGCGTTGCTCGCCGCGCACCTGCGCGGCTTCGATCCGCCGGTTGCCGGCCAGGCGGCCCTGGCCGTCCAGCAGGTACAGACGCTCGGCGTTGGCATCGGCCTGCCAGGCGGGCTGCCACTGGATACGCAGTTCGTCGGCGCGGTCGGGGAGCAGGTACAGGCTGCCGTCGCGGATATCCGCCCACTGCACCGGCGCGGCGAACACGCCCTGCGCCAAGAGCGCGCCACACAGCAAGGCGGCCTTCATGCCGCCCTCCGCTGCAGCATCTGGCGCAGCGGCGCCAGGTCGGCGGGCAGGATGATCAGGGTCTGGCCCAGCGGCACGCCGCTGAGGCGGCAGTACAGCACCAGCATCGCCACGGTGACCGCCAGGTAGGCGATGGACGAAGCCGCGGCCGCGCCGACGATACCCCAGGCCGGAATGAGGAAGATGTTGAGCACCAGGTTCAGCGCGGCACCAGCGCCCATCATCAACGACACCGTGCCGGGACGGTTCTTGCCTAGCAGGTCCAGGCGCAGGATGCTGGCATAGCACAGTCCCAGCAGGCCCGGCAGCAACGCCAGCAGGGCCGGGTAGGCCGGGGCGTAGTCGGCGCCGAACAAGGTGACGATCAGCCAGTGGCCGATCAGCGCCATGCCCAGGCAGGCGCCGAGCATCACCGTGGCGGTCAGGCGAAGGGCCAGGGGAGTGATGCGCTCCATGCCGGCATCCTGCTGCAGCAGGCGCTTCATCAGCGGTGTGGTCACCGCCTCGGGGACGATCAGCAGCAGTTCGGCGGCGGCGCTGGCCATGGCGTAGTGGCCCAGGGCGGTGCTGCCGAGCAGCGCGCCGATGAACAGGTAGTCCGAGCGCAGGATCAACTGCTGGAACAACAGGTCGGGGTGGCTCTTGGCGCTGTAGCTGAGCAACTCACGCTGGCCACTGCGGTCCCAGCGCAGCGCCAGCGGGTACTGGCGGCGCAGCCACCACAGGCCCAGCGCCAGGACCAGGGCGATGCCGCACAGCCAGCTGATCAGCGCCGCTTCCAGCGCCTCGTCTCGCCACATCCAGAACAGCCCGAGGAACAGCAGCAGCGGCGCCAGCGACTCGGTCAGGCGCAGGGCGTTGAAGGCGCCGACGCCGCCGCTGGCGTTGTGCAGGGTCAGCAGGCCGCTCTTGAGCACGGTCATCGGTACCGCCAGCAGCAACAGCCAGGCTAGCAGGCCCAGTTGCACGGTGACTTCCAGGTTGGCGCCGAACTCGCGCACCAGGAATACGCAGGCCAGGGTCAGCACGCCGGCCAGCAGGCAACCGTAGACCAGCACCTGGGTCAGCAGCAGGCCCATGTCGCGCTGCTTGGCCGCCTGGTAGCCGATCGCGCTGTTCAGGCCGCCGCTGGTGGCGGCGCTGATCAGGTCGGGCAGGGTACTGAGCAGGGCGAACAGGCCGCGCTCGCTCGGCCCGAGGATGCGCGCCAGCAGCACGTTGCGCAGCAGGCGCAGGGCGATCATCGCAAGCTTGGTGCCCATGCTCAGCGCCAGGTGGCGCAGGTAGCTGTTGCGGTTCATCAGCGTTCTCCACGACTGATGCGCCAGGCCAGCAGCGAGGGCCGGCTGGCATTGCGCTGGCTGACGCCGATGCGCGGCAGGGCCAGCGGATCGTCATGCCCCTGGCAGATGCCCGGGCGGGTGCTCAGGGCGTAGGGGTAGCGATGCGCGGCGACCTGGGCACGCACGCGCTCGTCGTGGTCGCCGTTGGGGTAGCAGTACACCGGCAGCGGTGCGCGGCAGCCTTGGTTGAGTGCCGCATGGCTGCGGGTCAGTTCTTCGTTGAGGCGATGGTCGTCCAGGTAGGGCAGCAGGGCATGGCTGGCGCCATGCGGGCCGAAACGCACCAGGCCTGAGTCCTCCAGGGCGCGCACCTGCTGCCAGTCCATGGCCTGGGGCAGCGACTCTGTCGGGCAGGCGTCGGTCAGCACGTGCAGGGCCTGGGGGCTCAGGCTCTTGAGGGTCTGCAGGTAGCGCGCCAGCACCAGGCTGCGGGCCTTGCTGTGGTCGTGCATGAAGTAGGCCGCCGGCAACGGTCGGCCGAGTTTGCGCAGGCGTTCGATCAGTTGCCGCCGGGCCTCTTCGCCATGGCTGCCCCACAGTGTCTCGCCGACGCTTTCCCACCAGAAGCGCTGGCGGCTGCCGATGTAGTCGGTGGACAGGAAGATGCTCGCCGGCACCTGGTGACGCTGCAGCAGCGGGAAGGCGTTGACGGCGTTGTCGCGCCAGCCGTCGTCGAAGGTCAGGGCTACCTTGGGGCGGCAGTCGGCGCGGGGCTCCTCGTGGCTCTGCAGCAGGTCCATGAGGCTGACGCAATCGAAATGCCGGGGCAGCCAGCGCAGCAAGCCCTCGAAGGCCCGCGGGCCGACGCACAGCTCGTTGCGGTGGGGCAGCGCGGCGCTGGCGTCATCGGCCAGCACCCGGTGCAGCATGAGGATCACCCCGGCGCCACGCAGCTCGGCGCGTCCGCGTGGCGAGTTGAAATAGAACCAGCCGCTGGCCTGCTTGATGTGGGTCTTGATCGGCATGTCCGTCGCTCATCGATTCTGGTCGGGGTTCCATTGGCTGTAGCTGTGCCCGCGCAGGAACTGCCACAGGCCCACGCTCATGCCGGCGAGGGTGACCAGCACGAAGGCGGCCAGGCGGAACGGGCGGGGCAAGCGCCGGCGGGCGTCGAGCAGGCCGGCGATGGCGGCGGCGTAGCCGAGCAGTTGCAGGGCCAGGGTCAGGCGGTAGAAACCGGGCTCGGCGGCCAGCCACAGGTTGGCCAGCAACAGCGGCAGCAGCAGTACCGGGGCCAGGCGGCGGATCAGCTTGTGGCTGATCAGGGCGATGGCGTACAGGCCGTGGCGCGCAGGATTAAGCAGCTCGCGGCGGGCGGCCAGGCTCAGCAGGCCACCGACGGTGACGCGCTGGCGGCGGCGGAACTGCTTGTCGGCCTCGTCGACGCCCTGGTCGAGCACCACCGCCTCGGGCACATAGACGATGCGCAGGCCTGCGGCCGGTGCGCAGGTGCTGATGAAGAAGTCGTCGTTGACCTGTTTCGGGATTGGCTGGTACAGCCCCCGGCGCAGGGCCAGCAGGGCGCCGTCGGCCGAGACCATGCAGCCGGTGCGGTTCTCCACCTTGCGCACCCAGGCTTCGTAGTGGCGGTACAGGCTGTCGCCGATGCTCAGGCCCTTGCCCGGGTCGGGAATGATCATATGCCCTGCAGTGCCGCCGACCTGCGCGTCGGCGAAGGGGGCGAGCAGCAGGCCGAGGGTGTCGGCCGACCACTGGTTATCGGCGTCGGTGAACACCAGCAGGTCGCCCGTGCACACCTGCACGGCACTGTTCAACGCACCGGCCTTGCCCAGGCGTGGCAGGTCCAGCACCTGCACCCGGAGGTCGCCCAGGCCACGGGCCAAGGCCACGGTGCGGTCGCTGGAGCCGTCGCTGGCGACCACCACCTGCAGCTCGGCGGCTGCGTAGTCCTGGCCGAGCACGCTGGCAAGCTTGGCTTCGATATGCCGCTCTTCGTTGTGCGCGGCGATCACCACACTGACCCGTTGCGCGGGCAACGGCATGGCGGTGCGACGGGCGAAGAACGGCGCAGCCAGGGTCAGCAGCAGCGGGTAGCCGACCCAGGCGTACAACGGCAGCAGCAGGCATAGCCAGAAAATGAACTCAGCCACGGGCGGGCCTCCTTGCGGTGCGGTTGAACAGGCTGAGGATGAAGGCCGCGCCGGCCAGGTGCAGGCGCAGCCAGTGCAGGCCCCAGAGTTGCAGCGTGAGCAGCGGGTCGCGGTGTCTGCGGCTCTGGCGCAGGCTGAGGAACAGTGCGGGCAGGGCGCTGACCAGCAGGAAGAACAGCGCGACATGAGGGAAGCCGTCGAGCAGCGCCGACAGGGCAACGGCATCCAGCACCCAGGCGCCCACCGAGAGCATCGGAAAACGCAGCAGGCGCAGGCTCACGCCATGGCTGCGCAGCAATTGCAGGTGGCTGCCCTGGCGCCACATCTCCTTGCCCAGCCACTCGCGCCAGTTGGCTTCATAACCCCAGTGCAGCACCGCAGGTTCGCGCAGCACGCGAAGGCGTGCGCCGGCTTCATGCAGGCGCAGGGTGAAGTCCTTGTCCTCGCCGGTGCGCAGGCGCTCATCGAAACCGCCGACCTGCTCGAACCAGTGGCGCCGCATCAACAAGTTGGGGGTGGGCAGCCAGGTGCAGTCCTGCACTGTCTGCCCGGTGCGCAGGGTTCGCCGTTGCCAGGCCTGGGCGAACCAGGGCGCATGGCGCGGGGTGTCGCAGTCCAGGGCGAAGACATCGCCTTCGCCTCGGCGTTGCAGGTCCAGCAGCAGGTCCAGCCAGTGTTCCGGGACCTCGATGTCGGCATCGAGGAAGGCCAGCCAGTCGCCTTGACTGGCGTTCACGCCGGCATTGCGCAGGGCGCCGATGGCCACGCCCGGCAGGCTCAGCACCTGGGCACCGTGGGCGCGGGCGATCGCCGGGCCGTCGTCACTGGAGCCGTTGTCCACCACGATCAGTTCGCAGGCCAGTCCGGCTGCGCTGGCCGAGCGCCGGGCGGCATCGAGGGTGCGGCCGATATGGCGGGCTTCGTTGAACATCGGGATGATGATACTCACCCGGCTCATCGGGCCACCTCCACGGGCTGCTGTTCACGCGCCTGGCCAAGCAGCACGCTGGACAGCGCCAGCATCAGCCACAGGTACTTGTGGCTCGGGGCGCTGAGGAACATCAGGAACAGGCCGATGGCGAGCATGCTCATGGTCAGGTGGGTCATCAGGTCGGCGCGGTCCGGGTCGCCGGCCGCGCGGAAGGCGGCGCGGGCCTGCCAGAAGTTGCGCAGGGCCAGGGCAATCATGCCGACGAACAGCAGGCCCGCCGGCAGGCCGACCTCGCTGAACAGCTCCAAGTAGGTGTTGTGAGCGCGGCGGTAGAGGTCGGTGGTCTTGCTGTTGACCGGGGCGAAGGCCTTGGAGAAGCCCGTGTCGGCATAATGCAGCGGGAAGGTGCCGGGCCCGGTGCCGAGCAGCGGGCTGTGGCTGATCATCTCCTTGCCCACCACCAGGTAGGAGGCGCGCCGGCCCAGCGATTCGTCCTGGTGGGCGTTGACCCCGGACTTGAGCAGCATCAGCGACTGGATGCGCTCGGCGTAGCCGGCGGGCATCAAGGCCACGCCCAAGGGTAGGACAATGGCCAGGCCAAGCATGGCGAAGCCCAGGTGGCGCGGGCGGATGCGCGTCAGCTGTTCGCGGTAGTTGTGCAGCACGATGCCCAGGCTGATCAGCAATACCACCAGCCCCGAGCGCGATTCGGTCTTGGTCATGCCCACCAGCAGCAACAGGCAGCAACCGGCCCAGAACAGCTTGACCGGGATCTGCCGCGCCTTGATCGCCAGCCACAGCCCCAGGGGCATGGCGATGGTGATCAGCAGGGCGAAGGCGTTGGGGTCGAGCATGGCCGAGGCGCGGCCCTGCTCCTGGTATTTGCTGGAGAAGATTGCGAACAGGCAGGTTACGCACACGCTGACGGTGACCAGCCGCGCCAGCAGCGGCAGGTTGAGGTCGCGACCGACCAGCAAGGTAATGACGAACACCACCAGGCCCACCAGCAGCTCACGCAGGTGCCCGCCCGACAGGGCCACGTCGTCGCTGGCCCACAGGCTCAGCAGGTAAAGGGCCATGAACGGCAGCAGCAGGCGCCATTGATTGCTGCGCAGGCGCTCGCCGGGAAGTTGGCGCACTGCCAGTTGCAGGCTGAGGATCAGCACCAGGCCGATGCCCACCAGCTTGGCGCCGGACACCAGGCCGTCCTTGAGCAGCCCCTCCAGCGGCACCAGGGTGGCGATCGCCAGCAGGCCCCAGGCCGGTTTGCGGTACAGCACCAGCACGCCGGCCAGGCCGATCACGCCGCCGGGCGCCAGGAACGGGTAGGGGCTGGCCAAGAGACCCAGGCTCAGCAAGGCCACCAGGGCCACCAGCGACAGGGGAATGATCATGCGACAACCTCCTCGGCCGTGCCTCGATACACCTGGGCCCAGCGTTGTGCCAGGGTTGGCAGGTGGTAGCGTTGACGTTGAGTCTGGCGAGCCCGGGCAACCAGTTCGTCGGCCTGCTCGGGGTCTTGCAGCAGCGCTTCGAGATGCTCGCCCAGTTCGGTCGTGGCCAAGGGACGGGCGAGCAGGCCGTTGTGGCCGTGCTCGATGACGTCGGGGATGCCGCCAACACCGAAGGCCACCACCGGCACGCCATCCTGCATGGCTTCCAGCAGGATCATCGGCGTGCCTTCGGTGCGCGAGCTGATGACCAGGGCATCCAGGCGTTTCATCCAGCCGCGCATGTCGCGCTGGAAGCCCGGCAGGGTGATGCGCTCGCCCAGACCGGCAGCGTCGATGCGCTGTTGCAAGGCATCGCGTTCAGGGCCTTCGCCAAGCATCACGGCGTGGACCCGCGGTTGGCGTTGACACACCGGGATCAACGTGTCGAGGAACAGGTCGGGGCCTTTTTCGCTGGACAGCCGGCCAACGTAGGCGGCTAGCCAGGGGGCGCCGCCTGGCTGTGCCGCTCCCAGGCCATCCTTTGCCTGCGTTTCACAAATCTCGGGCAGCCCATTTGGAATCACCTGCAGCTTGGCCGCTGGCACCCCGGCATCGCGATGGATACGGGCAATGCTCTCGGCCACGCACACCACCGTGTCCACTGTCGGCGTGCGGCACAACTGCAGGCTCAGCCAGGTGTAGAAACGCTGTTTGCGGCTGCGCGGGGTAAAGCCATGCTGGGTGCTGACCATTGGCAGGCGCCACAGCGTGGCGCCGATCCAGCCGAACAGCTGGCCCTTGAAGTTATGACTGTTGACCAGCGGACGTTCGCCGCGCTGCGCGCCGAGCACCTTGAGCACCGCTCCCAGGCCGTGGCAGGTATCGCACTCGACACCCGCCTCGCGAAAGCGCGCCACCAGGTCCGCCGGGGCATCGAGGAACAGCACCCGATGCTGGCCGGGGGTGGCCTGGCAGTGGTCCAGGAGCATGCGCTCGGCGCCGTAGAACCCGCCGCTGCTCAGCAGGTGCAGGATCGGCCGGCCGGCGTGCAGCGCGGCGTTCAATTGCGCACCCAGTGCCACAGGCGTGGCAGCGACCAGCTCTTGTGCGGGTTGGGCAGCGCCGGGGACTGGTCGTTGATCACCAGCAGTACCGGCAGGCCCAGCTCGTGGCTGATCTGCGCCGGATGCTTGAAGCGGTGGTCGAAGAACTCCCTGACGTAGACCACGGCAATCGCCAGCAGCAGGCCGGTGACCAGGCCGAATGGAATGATCAGGCCGGGTTTCGGGAAGCTCGCCGCGGTGGGCTCGTAGGGGGCGCTGAGGATGCGCGCGTTGGACTGGCTGCCATCGAGCAGGCCCTGACCACGGCTTTCCTCGTAGCGCTGGGCGTAGGTGGAGAAGGCCTTGTGCAGGGCATCGATCTCGGTGTCCAGCTGGCGGGTCTTGCTCTGGGTCTCGCGTAACTGGAGGATGCGCTTGCTGTAGTCGGCGATGCGCTGGGTCTTCTGCTCGATCACCTGCTGGGTCACGGCCAGGTCCTGCTGGCGTTCACGGATGCGGTTCTCGACGATCTTGAGGAACTGCGCGCGCAACTGGGCGATCTGCTGGCGGGCCATGACCATCTGGTCGGAGCCTGGCTGGAACACCGTGGCGTCACCGTTGTAGCGGGCCAGCTGGGTGGTCAGCTGCTCGCCGAGCTGCTTGATCTCGCGGTCTTCGAAGGCGACGTTGTCGACCGTGGTGGTGAAGGTGTAGGGGAAGGCGTAGTCGGCCATCTTCGCCTTGTTGGCCGCGGCCAGGCTGCTCTGCAGGTAGTCCAGCCACTTCTGGTTCTGCAACTGGCGGTCACGTTGCAGGTTGAGCGCCTGCTCTTCGGTGTTGATGGCGTTGAGGCGGAAGGTGATCTCCTCCTTCGGATCCGACGAGCCGATGGCGGTGAGCAGGCCCAGGCGCTGGCTTTCCAGGTCGCCCAGGCGGGCCTGGTAGTGCAGCTTCTTCTGCTCGTAGAAGGCTTCGGGCAGTTCATTGGACTGTAGGTCCTGGCGGTTGGCCAGGAAGTTCTCCAGCAGGCGGCTGACGAACAGCGTGCCCAGCTTCGCGTCATTGGCGCTGTAGGTGATGGAAATCACGTTGGAGCCGGGCAGGGTCTCGACCTTGAGGTCCTTGACCGCCTGGTCGGTGAGGGTGTCGAGCTGGGTGTCGCGATCGTCCGCCACGGTGTTGCCGAACAGCCGGTGCAGGGGCTCGATCACCGTGTGACGCAGCGGGTCGAGCACGGTGCGCCGCAGCAGGCCGGGCTCGTCCGGATAGTGGCCTTCCTTGCGCAGCTCGCCGATGGTCTGGCGGATCAGGGTTGGCGAGCGCAGGATGTTGCTCTCGGTCTCCATGTCGGCCAGCGACGGCGGGATGAACTGGTCGGCCTGCTGGCTGAGCGCCGAGGTGGTGTCGCTCTGCGAGAGCTTCTTGGACTGCACGATGACTTCGGCGGTGATGTCGTAGCTCTGCTTGAGTACCAGCGGCAACAGCACGGCGATCACCGCGAACACCAGGAACACCCGTTTCACCAACTGGCGGTTGGCGAAGAAGATGCGGAAGAACTCATGTACGTAGTTTTCTTTCGGTTGCGTGGTCATGGTCCGTCCCCCGGTCAGTCGTCGCTTTCTTTATTGTCGACGCGGTAGCTGAAGCTGAAGCCGAAGCCCTGGAACAGCACCACGTCGGCCAGTTGCCGGGATAGCTCGGCGGCGCTGGCCAGCTTGGTCTTGGGCACGTAGAGCATGTCTTCGGGCTGAAGGTAGGCGAGTTTCTGGCTGCCGCCGGAGAGTGCCTGGTCGACGTCGTAGTTGACCGCATGCACGGTGTTGCCCTCGCGACGCATGATCACCACCGAACCGAGCTTGGCCTTGAGGGTCGGGCCGCGGGCCAGGGTCAGCGCCTCGAGCACGGAGATCGGGCGGCGGATCTGGAAGGCGCCGGGCTGGCCGACTTCGCCGAGCACGTAGATCTCGTTGGCGGCGGTGGACTTGAGCAGCACATCCACGCTCATGCGCCCTGGCAACGTGGCGTAGCGCTCGTTGAGGTAGTCGCGCAGCTGGTTGACGGTCATGCCTTGCAGCGGTACCGAGCCGATTTCCGGGAAGGTGGCGCGGCCGTCGTTGCCCACGGTGATGTCGCGGCTCATGCCGGTGCCGGGGTGGCTGAGGGCGTTCTTCAGGTTGACCTCGTCGGTCATCGGGCTCACCACCCGCACGGTGACCTGGTCACGGTTGGGCTTGAACACCCGCTTGTCCTGGTAGGCCTGGCGGATGGCGCTCTCGGCTTCGCCGGGGGTCATGCCCTCGACACGCACCGCGGCGTTGGTGCTGGGCAGGGTGATGGTGCCGTCGGGCTGCACCAGCTGGTTGCCGTTCAGGCCGCTGGCGGCCATGAAGTTCAGGTCCAGGGTGTCGCCGGACTGGATCCGGTAGGCCCCGGCCGAGCGGTTGCTGACATGGAAAATCACTTCCAGCACGTCCTGCGGGCGTAGCACCTGTTCGCGGCGGGCGACTTCGGTGGCCTGGCTTTCGGCGGGAGGCGCGGTGAGGATCTGCACCGGCATCTCGCGGTTTTCCTGGCTGGCGCAGCCGGCCAGGGCCAGTACGCACAGGGCAATCGAGGGATATCTCATGGCGTTCATCCTGTGCGGCCTCTCAGAGATTTTCGTACAGCCACTTGGGCATGTAGTACTTGCGCTTGTTGAACACGCTGCCGATCAATCGCGCGCCGGCCTGGGTCAGGCGCTGGCTGGCGGCCTGGGCCACCTCCCAGCGGGTCTCCTCGGCGCACACGACCAGGATCACGCCGTCGACCAAGGTACCGATCACCAGGCTGTCGGCGCTGGCGTAGATGGCTTCGCCGTCGATCACCACGAAACGGTACTGGTTGCTCAGCTGGTTCAGCAGTACGCGCAATTGCTCGTGGTCGAGGCGGTCGCGGCCGCGCTTCCAGGTGCCCACCGGGAGCACGTCGAACGGCTGGTCGGACAGGCGCACGATGCAGTCCTGGGCCAGCGGCGGGGTGTCCTGGTTGAACAGCAGGTCGCTGTAGCCGCGCAGCTTGGCCAGGCCGAGCTGTTGGCTGAGGCCGCCGGGGCTGAGGCTGGCATCGATCAGCAGCACGTTGCCCGCACTCATGAGGGCCAGCTGGCTGGCGAAGGCCAGGGCGCTGGTGCTGGTGCCGCTGCCGGTGTTGGCCGCGGTCAGCAGCAGGGTGCGCTGGTCGAGGTCGAGCACGGTGGCGGTCAGGTTTGTCTCGCTTGGGGTAGCGATCGTCAGGCTTCTTGAGGATGAACCGTCCATCTCAGCTTGCTCCGTGGCCAGTGAAGACTTTGAACGGGGTCTTGAGCAGGATCTTCAGGTCCAGCATCAGGCTCTGTTCGTTGATGTAACTCAGGTCCAGCTCCACCCGTTGGTCGAAGTCGATGTTGCTGCGCCCGGAGATCTGCCACAGGCCGGTCATGCCCGGGTAGATCGACAGCCGCGCCAGGTGGTTGTCGTGGTAGCGGTAGGCGTTGAATGAAGTGGGGCGCGGGCCGACCAGGCGCATATCGCCGGTGACCACGTTGATCAGGTTGGGCAGCTCGTCCAGGCTGCTTCTGCGCAACCAGCCGCCGACCGAGGTGATGCGCGGATCCTTGTCGATCTTGAAGTCGATGGCATCGGCGCCGTGCTTGTTCAGGTGGCGCACCGAATCCTTCAACGCCTCGGCGTTCGCCACCATCGTGCGGAACTTGAACATGCCGAAGGCGCGGCCGCGGTAGCCGGTGCGCTTCTGCACGAAGAACACCGGGCCTGGACTGGACTGCTTGATCAGCAGCGCCAGCACCAGGAACAGCGGCGACAGCAGCAGCAGCAGGGTCAGCGCGGCCAGGCAGGACAGCACGCGGTTGGTGCGCGAAAGGGTCCAGGGGCGACCACCGACGCGGCCGGTGATCCAGCCGCGGCCCTGCATGTGGATGGCGGCATCAATGCGCTGCCGGTGCGCCGGGTCCATGCGTTTGTCCTGGTACAGCGCCTGCAGTTGTGCGCTCTTGGGTTGTCCTGTCATACCGCCCTCCGTTGATCTGGCTGCTCACCCGTGGGCGCCGCTTCGCTGGCGGCGGGCGAGTAGTAGCTCTTGAACCAGGCGACGAAGCGCCTGAGCCCCTCATCGAGGCCTATCTGTGGGGTGAATCCGGTGACCCTGGCCAGGGCGCTGGCATCGGCGCAGGTGGCCAGGACATCGCCTGGTTGCAGCGGCAGCAGTTCGATCACCGCGTTGCGCTGCAGGTGTTTCTCCAGCAGCGCCAGGTAGTCGAGCAGCTCCACCGGACGCTGCCCGCCGATGTTGTACAGCCGCCACGGCGCGTGGCTGCTGGCCGGATCCGGGGTTAGCGCATTCCACTGCGGGTCGGCGACCGGGGGCAGGGGGATCAGCCGCACCAGGCTCTCGACGATGTCGTCGATATAGGTGAAATCGCGCTGGTGGCGGCCATGGTTGAACAGCTGGATCGGCCTGCCTTCGCTGATCGCCCGGGCGAACTGCATCGGCGACATGTCCGGGCGGCCCCAGGGGCCATACACGGTAAAGAAGCGCAGGCCGCTGCAGGGAATGCCGTACAGGTGGCTGTAGCTGTGGGCCATGGCCTCGTTGGCCTTCTTGGTGGCGGCATACAGCGACAGCGGGTGGTCTACGGCGTCTTCGACCCGATACGGCGTTTGCTGATTGGCGCCGTACACCGAACTGGACGAGGCGTACAGCAGGTGCTGGACCGGATGCCGGCGGCAGCCTTCGAGCACGTTGAGGAAACCGGCCAGGTTGCTGTCCAGGTAAGCCTGCGGGTTCTGCAGCGAGTAGCGCACACCGGCCTGGGCGGCCAGGTGCACGACGACGTCCGGACGTTCGCTGGCGAACAGCCGGGCCATGCCGTCGCGGTCGCCCAGGTCCAGGCAGTGCAGCGGGAAATCGCCCGCTGTCTGGCGTACCCAGTGCACGCGGGCATGCTTGAGCGACGGCTCGTAGTAGTCGTTGAAGTTGTCCAGCCCCACCACCTGATGCCCCTCGAGCAACAGCTGGCGGCAGGTATGGGCGCCGATGAAACCGGCCGCGCCGGTGACCAGCACTTTCATGGCGCATCCGCCTGCGGGCTGACCTGGCGCAGGCCGATGCCGCTGTAGTGCAGGCCGTGGGCCGCCACCTGTTCAGGGTTGTACAGGTTGCGGCCATCGACGATCACCCGCGCGCGCAGCTTGCTGGCCAGCATCGAGAAGTCCACTACTCGGAAGTTTTTCCACTCGGTGCAGATCACCAGGGCGTCGGCGTCCTGCAAGGTGTCGTCGCGGGTGGCGCACAGTTGCAGGTCGTCGCGGTAGCCGTACAGGCGCCGGCATTCGTCCATGGCTTCGGGGTCATAGGCGCGCACCGTGGCGCCTTCGGCCCACAGCTCTTCCATCAGGTAGCGGCTGGGCGCTTCGCGCATGTCGTCGGTGTTGGGTTTGAAGGCAAGCCCCCACAGGGCGATGGACTTGCCCGCCAGGCCGTCGAGGCGCTGCTTGAGCTTGGCGAAGAGGATGCGCCGCTGCTGGTCGTTGACCTCGCTGACACTCTGCAGCAGGCGCAGCGGCATGCCGCTGTGCGCGGCGGTGTGCAGCAGGGCCTTGATGTCCTTGGGGAAGCACGAACCGCCAAAGCCGCAGCCGGGGTAGATGAAGTGGTAGCCGATGCGCGGGTCGGAACCGATGCCGCGGCGTACCGCCTCGATATCGGCGCCCAGGTGTTCGCTGAGGTTGGCCAGCTCGTTCATGAAGCTGATGCGGGTGGCGAGCATGGCGTTGGCGGCGTACTTGGTCAGTTCGGCGCTGCGGTTGTCCATGAACATCAGTTTTTCGTGGTTGCGGCAGAACGGCGCGTACAGTTCGGCCAACTGGTCATGGGCGACCTCGTCGAGGGTGCCGACGATGATGCGGTCGGGGCGCATGCAGTCCGCCAGGGCACTGCCTTCCTTGAGAAACTCGGGGTTGGACACCACGCGTACTTGCAACTGACCCTTGCCCAGGCGCTGCAACTCGTCGCGGGCCAGGGCCATGACCTGGTCGGCGGTGCCCACCGGCACGGTGGACTTGATGATCAGGGTATGGTCGGTCTCCATCAGCCCGGCGATCTGCCGGGTGACGTTGAGCACATGGGTCAGGTCGGCCGAACCGTCCTCGTCGGGCGGGGTGCCCACGGCGATGAAGATCAGCTCGGCATGGCTGACGGCGTCGCTGGCCTGGGTGCTGAACAGCAGGCGACCTTCCTTGATGTTGTCCTCGAGCAAGTCCGACAGGCCCGGCTCGCTGATCGGCGGCACACCCTGGCGTAACTGGTTGATCTTGTGGGTATCGACATCCACGCACAGTACCCGGTGACCTACGTCCGCCAGTGCTGCTGCCTGTACCAGTCCGACATAACCGGTGCCAAAAACGCTCACGTCCATGCGCGGTGCCTCGAATGGATGAGTAAGGGAGATGAAACAGTGATGTGAATTGGGTATAGCTCAGCCCGGTGGAATTGCGTCAAAGCAATGGCATGTTTCGTCGCATTTACAGAGTCCAACGCAACGGGCCTTCTGCCACCAACCCGTTTCCAATCCGTGTGTTAGCGAACATAGCTAGTGGCAATTGGCCGTTCGGCGAGCCGATGAACGGTGCAATGCAGCGAAATAAGCGGGCTGCGGACGATAGAGATAATCAACAATAGCTTGCGGCCTGTGCCAGATTCCGGTGTCGGTATGTCGTCGGAAATTTGACTTTTTTGCGTTGTGGTTTGTTTCACAGGTGCTACGGTTTGAGAAGAATTCCATGACCGGAGTGGCCGAAACATGCGCGGATGGGTCAAGCTTTTGCTGCTGCTGGTTTACCTGGCCAGTTTTCATGGCTATTACCGTGAGCGCATAGAAGCCTTGGGTATTGGCGTGCCGCTGGTCCTTTACCTGGGTATGTTTGCGGTATTGGCAGTGGCGCTTGTGCTGACGGCGTTCACGCGTGCGGGGGGGCTGCGCTGGGCGCTGGCCCTGATGTTCACGGTCAGCGCGATCTTTCTCGACGCTTATAACCGCATCACCGATTCGTACCTGACCTATAGCGCCTTCGTGTCCATGGTCTACGCCGGCGGTTTCGTCCAGGAGGCGCTGCAGCAATATCATTACGCCATAACCCTCGCTGCGGCACGGGCGCTGCTGTTGCTGCTGGGCATCGGCCTGCATCCTGGGCCGACGCCGAAGTTGCCGCGCCTGTTGCCACCGTTGGCACCGCTGCTGGGGTTGCTGGCGCTGGTCGCCATCCTGTTTGTGCGGGCCGGCGAGGGCGCTCGCGGGCTGCCGGTGATGTACACGCCGCTGGCCTACCTGAGCCTGTTCACCTACGAGACCTTGCACGACCATGTCGGGCCACGTCAGCCCGTGACCCTTGCCCAATCAGGCCCGGCGATGGCGCGGGACATCGTGCTGCTGATCGACGAGAGCATCTCGGGCAACTACCTGGACCTGAACACCCCGGCCGGGGTCACCAGCCATCTGGCCCAGGCCCAACCCGGCGTGCAAATCGTCAATTTCGGTTACGCCGCGTCCATTGCCAACTGCAGCGCCGACACCAATGTCACCCTGCGCTATGGCGGCACCCGCGCCGACTACCTGCGCATCAACTCGACCCAGCCGTCGATCTGGCAGTACGCCAAGCGCGCGGGCCTGGAGACGGTCTACATCGACGGCCAGCGCACCGGCGGCAACCTGCAGAATCTGATGACCGAAACCGAGAAGCGCGATATCGACCAGTTCATCCAGTTCGACGACACCCCCGTGGTGCAGCGCGACATGGCGGCGCTGGAGCGGCTGGTGGCGCTGCTCAAGGATGGCAAGCCGCACCTGATCGTGGTGAACAAGGTCGGCGCCCACTTCCCGGTGCACGACAAATATCCAGACGACTTCCTCAAATACCAGCCCGCGTTGCCCCGGGGCCACTACGTCGATATTGCCGACACTGGCACCCGCGACGGTTTCGATGGCCGCCCGCAGGATTGGGTGCTGTACCGCAATGCCTACCAGAACACCGTGCTGTGGAGCGTCGGTGAGTTCTTCCGCCGGCTATTCGCCGAGGCCGACCTCAGCCAGGCCGTGGTGCTGTACACCTCCGACCATGGCCAGGACCTGCATGAGCGCGGTAACCCGGGGCTGAACACTCATTGCGACAGCGACCCGGTGCCCGAGGAGGGCCTGGTGCCGCTGGTAGTGATCCAGGGGCAGGGCCTCAGGACACTGGATTGGGAAGGCAACCTGGCGGTGAACCGTAACGCCTCCAGCCACTACAACCTGTTCCCCACAATGCTCAAGCTGATGGGCTACGACGACAAGGCGGTCAGCGCGCTCTACGGGCAGTCGCTGGACATGCCGACCGACGACCCGTTCACCTTCAACGTGCGTTTCAATGCGCGGCTGGGGGCCAAGCCGGATTTCCGTCACATCGACCTGGGGCAGGTGGTCACGCCCGCCAGTGTCCTGGCGGGGCAACCGATGCCGCTAGGCAAGGCTGACTGACGTCAGAAGTCGATGCTGGCGGACAGCTGCACGGTGCGTGGCGCGCCCAGCCCCAGGCTGGTGAGCAGCGGCATGCCCCAGTAGGCCTTGTTTGTCACGTTCTCTACCGTGCCGCGCAAGGTCACCGGGTGGTCGGCCACCTGCAGCCGGTAGCGGGCACCGACGTCGTAGAGGGTGTAGCCGGGAATCGACTGGCTGTTGTCGTCGCTGATGTACTGCTTCGAGACGGCCGTGGCGTTGGCGGTCAGGGTCAGGCCTTCGAGCACCGGGGTATCCCATTCCACGCCCAGCTTGCCCTGCAGTTTTGGCTGACCGGTGGCGGTCTTGCCTTGCTCGGCGGGGTTCTCGGCCTTGGTCACCTTGGGATCGAGACGGGCCACGCCGCCCATCAGGCGCACATCGGCCACCGGTGTGCCGAAGAAGCTCCACTCGAGCCCGCGGTTACGTTGCTCGCCACCGAAGGAGAACACTTTGGTTACCGGGTTGGTGAAGCTGCTGGGGCGCTCTATCTGGTACAGGCTGAGGGTGTGGGCGAAGTCGCCGAGGTCGAGCTTGATACCGACCTCCTTCTGCTTGGACTTGTACGGGGCGAACACCTGGCCGGCGTTGGGCGCGGTAAGCGGGGCGACGGCGCCTTTGCTCAGGCCTTCGATGTAGTTGGCGTACAGCGACACTTCGTCGGTGACCTTGATCAGCACCGCTGCGGCCGGGGTGGTGGCGCTTTCGTTGTAGCGACTGGTTTGCGCGCCGGTGTCGACGTTGAAGCTGTCGGTCAGCACCTGCTGGCGGCGCACGCCCAGGGTGAGGTGCACACGCTCGTCGAAGAACGACAGGGTGTCGGCCAGGCCGTAGCTGCTCAGGCGTGACTCGGTGTGGGCGATGGCGGGGTAGCTCCTGGCGGCCTCCGGGCCCCAGACCGGGTGGTAGATGTTGGTGATCCACTCGGCACCCGGAACGTTGCGCCGGCCATAGTCGCGCTGCTTGTCCGAGTAGTGCGTGGCATTGAGCGACCACTGGTGGCCGACGCCGAAGGTGTCGAAATGGCCACGCAGGCCGGCTTCGCCCGAGGTCTTCTCCAGGTCGATCTTCAACTGGCCCATGCGCGTCTCGAAGTCGCCAGCGGTGTTGAGCACTTCTGCGAGCATGGTGCCGCTGTACTTGTAGTCGGTCTTGCTGGTGCCGGCTGAGGCATAGGCCATGAGGTTGTCGTTGAGGTCATATTCGCCGCGCACGATCACGCCCTTGTCGCGGGTCTGTACGAAACCCCAGTCCGGGTTGAGCAAGGTCTCGGACTTCGGCGGCCTGGGCACCGGCACGCCTGCGGCCAGGCCGATGCCGCGGTTCTGGCCCCTGACCCGGTCCTCGCTTTCGTACAGGTCGGCCGACAGGCGCGCGCGCTCGCCACGCCAGTCCAGGCCCAGGGCATTGAGCTCGGCCTTCATGCGCTGGTGGTCGGTGGCGGTATCGCCGTCGCGGTAGACGCTGTTGAAGCGCACGCCGAACTGTTGTTCCTCGCCGAAGCGACGGCCGACGTCCAGGTGCCCGCCGAACTGCGCGTCCGACATGTAGGTGCCGGTGATCCGCGTCAGCGGTTCGGCGCCCGCGCGTTTAGGCACCAGGTTGATGCTGCCGGCCACCGAACCGCCAGGCGGCATGCCGTTGAGCAGGGCGGACGGGCCCTTGAGCACCTCGATGCGCTCGAACATCTCCGGCGAGATCCGGTAGTAGGGCGCCATGCCGTACAGGCCGCCGATGCTCACGTCGCTGATGTTGGAGTTGAAGCCGCGGATCGAGTAGTTCTCGCTGTAGGTGCCCTTGAGGCCGTTGCTGAACACCGACGGGTCGGTCGCGGCGATCACGTCGGTGATGGTCTGGGCCTGGGTGTCCTCGATGTATTTCTCGGTGTAGCTGATGGTGCTGAACGGCGTCTCCATGAAGTCCTTGTTGCCCAGCAGCCCGACCCGGCCACCCGAGGCCACCTGGCCACCGGCGTAGACCGGCGGCAACGCACTGGGGGCGTCGCGGCTGCCTTCGACCATGGTTTCGGACAGTTCCAGGCTGCCGGTGGGCTGGCCGTGGTGGGACTTTTCCACTTCCTCAGTCTGCGCCGCAGTTACGCCCATGGCGGTACCGCCCAAGCCGAGCAGCAAGGTCATATGCACAGCGGCGAAAGTGCGATTGAAGTCGAAGTGAGGCACAGCCGACTGCTGCGCCGGGCTGACACGTTGTTGCGACATGCTGGAGTCCTTTCGATTCGCAAGTGAGTGAAGGCATTCACTAGGATTCCGAATCAGAAGGGAAAAACCTCAATGCAAATGATATTCAATAAAATTTGTCACTGTTAAAACTGTTAGGTGCATGTGCATCGAGATGTAGCTAGCCTCTAGAAAATTCGGCTCGCCTCCGAGGAGCCCGCTATCGACTTGGCTCGATTATCCGGGAAGTTAAGAGATGACCAACGAACTGGTGAAGTGTGATTCGAACAACTCGACGTCTGGCGTCGAGCAAACCAGGGCGTTTACTCCGTTTGGGGCCAGCCAGTGGATCGATGGGCCGTTGTTGGCGTTCACCGGGCAACTATGGGACCGCAGTACAGACTTCTACTTGCTGGGGAATGGTCGGCGAGCCTACGATCCGAACCTCATGCGCTTCACCAGTCCGGATCAGCAGAGCCCTTTTGGCAAGGGGGGGATCAATACTTATGCCTATTGCTTGGGTGATCCGGTCAACCGCCTGGACCCAAGTGGTGAGGTCAGTCTCAAGAAAGCCGCCAAGATGGTTTTCCTGATCGCATCGACTGGCAAGGATGCCCTGACCGGCAAAGGTCCAGCAAAAATGATCAAGCGTGCCGCCAAGTGGGGGATGATCGCCGGGGAATTACTGCAAATGCCCCATGTTACTGTCGATGTGGGGCGAGGGTTGGCAGATTTTAGCGCTGGCATCGCTCTGGCGGTAACGGCCTATGGTCTGGGCAGCTTCTATTACAAGCGTTGGGTTGAAGACGATGCTGTCTTCTCTCCATTCGTAGGGCCGCTGCTGCTCGAAACTCCGGAAAAGTCCGAGTCGCCGATAGTGCGGATGGAGGGGGTCCGCCGCGAGCTGTTATTCGACTGAAAGCTGGAGTGGATGCAGCGTGCGAAAGCTCTGCGCCTCCTCCACCAACCAGTCATGTACCGCCCGCGCCCCAGGTTGGCTCAATCCGCCCGGTGGATACAGCAGCACATAACGCTTGTGGTTGGCAATCGGCACCCCGAACGGCACGATCAGCGCGCCGCGTTCCAGTTCGTCGTTGAGCAGGGTGCGCCGGGCGATGGCCACGCCGACCCCGGCGATGGCGGCCTCGATGGTCAGGTGGTTGCGGTTGAAGGTATGTCCGCGGCGTACGTCCAGCCCGCCGGCACCGATGCCGTCGAGGTAGAACTCCCACTCGGCGTATTCCGAGCTGCCGCGCCAGGCGGTGATGTCATGCAGCAGCGGGTAGTGGGCCAGGCCGGCCGGGCCGTGCAGGGGCGGGCGGCCGCGCAGCAGGGCAGGCGAGCACACCGGGAAGATCTGCTCGTCGAGCAGAGGCGTGGAGAGCATGCCCGGATAGCTGCCATCGTTGAGGTCGATGGCCAGGTCGAAGTCTTCCGGGTGCAGCGCCTGGTTACTGTCCTCGGCCACCAGGCGCAGCTCAATGTCCGGATAGCGTTGCTGGAAACGCGGCAGGCGCGGGGTCAGCCACTTGGCCAGGAACGAGGGGATCGAGCGCAGGCGCAAGGTACCGCGGATCTCGCCGGCGTCCAGGCGCAGCAGCTCGGCCTCGATGCTGCCGTAGGCTTCGGTCACGGTCTGCGCCAGGCGCTGGCCTTCGGCGGACAACTCGACGCCGCGAGCACGGCGCAGGAACAGGCGAAAGCCCAGGCGTTCCTCGAGCTGGCGCATCTGCTGGCTGACTGCTCCGGGAGTGATGTGCAGCTCTTCGGCGCAGCGGGTGAACGACAGATGTCGCGCCGCACAGGAGAACACGTGCAGCCAGACGAACACCTGGCCATTGAGTGGGCCTTTCATTGTTTAGTCCTGCTAAAGGCTTGTGTAGGAAGTTTCGTTGGTCAAGCTGGCCTGAGCGCGGCAGTATCGCGCAACTTGGCAATACCGCTCAAATTTTCCGGAGAGCCGTGGCGTGTCGCAGATCGCCGTCACGGTCAGGCATTAGCATGGCTATCAGTGTTTTCGACCTTTTCAAGATTGGCATCGGCCCATCCAGCTCCCACACCGTCGGCCCCATGCGCGCCGCGGCGACCTTTGCCCAGGCTCTGCGCGAGCGCGGCTTGCTGGCCGAGGTTCGCCGGGTCGAGGTACGCCTTTATGGCTCGCTGTCGGCCACGGGGGTCGGGCACGCCACCGACCGTGCCTGCCTGTTGGGGCTGATGGGCCAGTGGCCGGACCGGATCGACCCGCACAGCATCGAGCCGCGTATCGACCAGCTGATGCAGGAGCACTGCCTGATGCTCGACGGCAGTCATCCGATCGACTTCCAGTACAGCCGCGACATGCGCCTGTTGGACGAGAGCCTGGCCTACCATCCCAATGCGATGACCCTGGCAAGCTTCGACGGGCAGGGCAGCCAGTTCAGCCAGACCTACTATTCGGTGGGCGGAGGCTTCATCGTCGAACAAGCTGAAATCGATGCGCCTTCGAGCGACGAAGGCTTGGTCGAGCTGCCTTACGAATTTTCCAGCGGTGCCGAACTGCTGGCCCTGTGCAAGGCCCACAATCTCAGCGTCAGCCAGCTGATGCTGGCCAACGAGTGCGCCTGGCGTCCGGAAAGCGAGGTCCGCGAAGGCCTGTTGAAGATCTGGGCGGCGATGGGCGAATGCGTCGACAACGGCCTGCGCAACGAAGGCATCCTGCCGGGTGGGCTCAAGGTCAAGCGCCGGGCGGCGCGCCTGCACCGCAGCCTGCAGGAGGTCGGCAAGCCGAACGTGATCGGCTCGACCCTCAGCGCCATGGAGTGGGTCAACCTGTTCGCCCTGGCGGTGAACGAAGAGAACGCCGCCGGCGGGCGCATGGTCACCGCACCCACCAACGGCGCCGCCGGCATCATCCCGGCGGTGCTGCACTACTACATGAAGTTCAATCCCGGCGCCTGTGACGACGATGTGGTGGCGTTTCTCCTGGCGGCGGCCGCAGTGGGCATTCTGTGCAAGAAGAACGCTTCGATTTCCGGCGCCGAAGTCGGTTGCCAGGGTGAAGTGGGCTCGGCCTGCTCGATGGCTGCCGCAGGGCTCGCCGAGGTGCTTGGCGCGACCCCGCCGCAGCTGGAAAACGCCGCCGAGATCGCGCTGGAGCACAACCTCGGGCTGACCTGCGACCCCGTGGGTGGCCTGGTGCAGATCCCGTGCATCGAGCGCAATGCGATTGCCGCGGTGAAGGCCATCAACGCCGTGCAGATGGCCTTGCGTGGCGACGGCGAGCATTTCATCTCCCTCGACCGGGTGATCCGCACCATGCGCGATACCGGCGCGGACATGCACGCCAACTACAAGGAAACCTCCCGCGGTGGCCTGGCCGTCGCGTTCGTCGAGTGCTGAGAAACAGGCTCCCGCGAAGTGCCCCGCAAACCTGATTGAACCTGCAACACCCGCTGTACCTGCGACAAAAACAACTACAAGGCGATACCCATGACTGATGTACAAAGCACCACGAGCGTTCGTGCGGATTCGGCTGCCCCGGCTTCGGCCAGTGGCTCGACCACCTGGAACCGCCACGACACCACCTGGGCCCTGGGCCTGTATGGCACGGCGATCGGCGCCGGCACCCTGTTCCTGCCGATCAACGCCGGGGTCGGGGGCTTCTGGCCGTTGCTGATCTTGGCATTGCTGGCCTTCCCCATGACCTTCTTCGCCCACCGCGCCCTGACGCGCTTCGTGCTGTCCGGGCGCAAAGGCGGCAACGAGGACATCACCGAAGTGGTGGAGGAGCATTTCGGCGTGGGCGCCGGCAAGCTCATCACCTTGCTGTACTTCTTCGCCATCTTCCCGATCCTGCTGGTCTACAGCGTGGCATTGACCAATACCCTGACCAGCTTCTTCGAGCACCAGCTACACATCGGTGCGCCGCCCCGAGCGCTGTTGGCGTTGCTGCTGATCTGCGGGTTGATGATCGTGGTGCGCTGCGGCCAGCAGATCATCGTCAAGGCCATGAGCGTGCTGGTGTATCCCTTCGTCGCCTCGTTGCTGCTGCTGGCGCTGAGCCTGATCCCCAACTGGAACGGCGCCTTCTTCGCCCAGGCCAACGAGGGCATCAGTGCCTCGAAGCTGCTGCTGACTTTATGGCTGGCGATTCCGGTGATGGTGTTCTCGTTCAACCATTCGCCGATCATCTCGGCCTTCGCCGTCGACCAGAAGCACCGCTATGGCAATGATGCCGACCGCAAGAGTGGCCGGACCCTGGCCACGGCCCATGTGATGATGGTGCTGACGGTGATGTTCTTCTGCTTCAGCTGCGTGCTGGCCCTGAGCCCGGCGGACCTGGCCGCGGCCAAGGCGCAGAACATCTCGATCCTGTCGTACCTGGCCAACCACTTCCAGACCCCGGTGATCGCCTTCGTCGCGCCACTGATCGCGCTGGTGGCTATCACCAAGTCTTTCCTCGGCCACTACATCGGAGCCAGCGAAGGCTTCCAGGGCATGATCGTCAAGAGCCTGCGCGGGCGCGGCAAGACATGGCCGGCCAAGCGCCTGGAGCGCGCCACCGCGTTGTTCATGCTGGTGACCTGCTGGGCGGTGGCCACCCTCAACCCAAGCATCCTCGGGCTGATCGAGAGCCTTGGTGGGCCGGTGATCGCCTGCCTGCTGTTCCTGATGCCGATGTACGCGGTACAGAAGGTGCCGGCGTTGCGCCAGTACTCGGGCAAGCTGTCGAATGTGTTCGTGGTGCTGATCGGCTTGATCACGCTGTCGGCGATCGCCTACAGCTTCTTGGCCTGACCAATGAACGCGGGGCAAGCCCGCTCCCACGTGAATGCGTGGGGGGAGGACTTGCCCCGCGGACCGCTCAGGTCAGACGCTTTCCAGGTGCCTGATCGCGGCCTTCAGGCGCTCCGCTGGTCGCGGTTGATCCTGGTGGGTGATGTCCGGCGCCTTGCGCACGCGGCCATGCTGGTCGACCCAATGGCCGTTGATGAAGTAGCGGTAGCTGGCAGTGCCGACATTCCAGCCCTGGTCGAGCAGACCCTGCAGGTGGAAGGTCTGGGCAATCTGGCTGAGCGGGCCGCTAGGGCTGCCATCCAGATGCAGGACGATCGACGGGCTACCCGCGGGCGCGAACGGCAGCTCGCTGTAGCCGCCCCACACCTTGGCGTGGAACACCTGAACCGGATGCGTGGTCTGGATGATGGAAGCCCTGCCGGTGACCTTCTTCTGCACGGTATTCACCAGCAGGTCGAGGGTCAGGATCGGTGCGCCGAGCAGCCCGTTGCTGACGTTCAGGCGGGTATGAAAAAGTCCGAAGGACATGCTGATTCTCCTTGTCTGCTCAGGCTTTCTTGGCGGCCTTGGCGGCCGGGCTTTTGGTCGAGGCAAGAGCTTGGTCCAGGGCTTTGCCCACGGCACCGCTGGCCAGATGCTTGAGTTGCGCGACATCACCGGTGGCGATCACTGCCTCCAGGGTGGCGTTGTGCAGTTCGGTGGTCAGGTCGACGTTCGCCAGCGTCTGGATGCGCTTGAGCTCCAGCACGACAGGTACGTTGTCCACTTCGATCCAGCGCTGGCCGTTGTTGTAGCGGTAGCTGGCCGTACCTTTCTGCCAGTCCTGGTCGAGCAGCGCACGCAGTTCGAACTGCTCCGGCGAGTTGGCGTGTGGTCCGCCATGGTTGCCACGTACCGTCAGCAGGATCTTGCCTTCGCTTGGCGGCTGCACGGTGAGGTAGCTGTAGGTGCCCCAGACATCCAGCGCCAGCTCCAGCGGTGGGTTGGTGGTCTGGGTGATCAGCGCGTGGCCGTTGACGCTGCGGTCTGGCGTGTAGACCAGCAGGTCGACTTGCAGGCGCGGGGCACCTGGCGCGTTGGTACCAATGAGGTAGGACACCGGGAAAAGACCTTCCGACGGTGCGAGCAGCGATTCAGACATGATTGCCTCCATTGCATTCGATGAATGACATACCGATAACCACGACTGGCGCAGGCGGGCGAAGAGGCGGAGGAAGTGGGAGACCGGGCGGGGAGAACAGGCTTGCCCGGTGCGAGCGGCTGTTGGCAGCCGGCTTGTGCAGCCATCCCTGGTACGCGGTGCCGCCTGCCTGGCAGCCCGCTTGAGTTAAGCAGGCCGGCCAGGCAGTGATGGCCTTTTTACAGTACGTCCGACGAGTGGTCGCGCATTGACCGAATGGTCACTTACTTCGCTTTCTGCTGCAGGGCCACGAAGCTGCGGCGCATGTCGCTGGCCCAGCCGTCGAGCACCGGCTTGACGTCGTTCAGGGTCAGCTGCGTGGTGTCGTTCTCCAGGTCCTTGCCACTGCCCTTGCGCACCACCTGGGCCAGCACGTTCTGGCTGGTGCCATCGAGGAAGGCCGCCTCCACGGCGATGTCCACGGCCTGGTCGCGGCCACCGGCGGCGGTGTTGACAGCCGCGGCGACCAAGGCGATGGGGATCACTTCATAGGGCTTGAGGCCCTCGGTGCTGGTGGAGACCGCGGTGATCGCCGGGCGCACAACGATGGTATTCGGCCCGGGCTCCTTGACCAGGGTGAGCACACTGCCGAGTTCGCGGCGCATCGCTTCGTTGAAGTAGCGAGTGATCTCTTGCAGGGTCTGCGCCGAGATCACGTTGGTCGGTTGCGGCTTGGGGTAGAACTGGCTCGGTTCGATGAACACCTTGGTGTACTGGCTGGCCTTCACGTCCGGGTCGATCCAGCGCATCACCGGCGCGCCGGAGACGCTTTCGGCCGGCTTCAGGCGGCTGTAGTCCTTGAGAAACCCGGAATAGTCCTTGGGGTCGACACGGTTGCTGGAGCAGGCAACCAAGGCCAGCAGAGCAGCGCACAGCAGGGTGGTGCGAGGCAGGTGCTTCATGATGACAAGGTCCATGAGGGAAGGGGCCAGAACAACGCTAGCAGGTGGTGGGCCGAAGGCCAGCGTTCGGGTGCCGACGATTGCCGTTTCCCACCGACCAACCTGATTGAGCTGACTATCCATTCATCACTGATAGTGGAAAAGTGTGCCCTTTACGGGTATGTTTCGGGTGCCGATCATGGATGTCTACAAGCGTAGGGAGTTTGCCCGCTGGCAAGCCAGGGAGTGCTTGCCGGACCACCTGCTCTGCCGGGCAGTTGCGGAAATGCGGAGCGGGCTGGTTGATGCGAGTCTTGGCGGTCTGTTGTTCAAGCAGCGTATTGCAGGCCTGTGCAGTGGTAAGCGGGGTGGTTATCGGATGCTCCTGACGGCTCGTATAGGCGATCGATATGTGTTCCTGCATGGATTCGCCAAAAGCGACCTGGCCAATGTCACGCCGGCCGAGCAAAAGGCCCTGCAGTTTACCGGCAAGGTTTTTCTGGAATTGTCACCCCGCGCTCTGGCCAAGGCATTGGGCTGCGGAGTATTGATGGAGGTCCATTGTGACCAGCAAACTCATTGAGTCATTGCGTGCCGACCTGTCGGCTCTGGAGCAGGCAGGCGCTGTCGGCAAGGTTACGCTGAGGGACTTCGAGGCGATCTGCCCGGCTCCGGTGCGAGCGTTCACTGCCCAGGACATCCGCCACCTGCGTGAAGCCCTTAACTTCAGCCAGCCGGTGTTCGCCCTGCACCTGCACACCAGCGCATCGACAGTACGCAAATGGGAGCAGGGCGAAACACGCCCGGCCGGGCCGGCCTTGAAGCTGCTGAATATCATTGCCGACAAGGGGCTGCAGGCCATCCTTTGACGGTGGGTCGTCAGCCCAGCGCCTCGCGCAAGCGATACCATAGCATCCCCAGTGCCAGCAGCGGCGAGCGCAGTGCCTTGCCGCCGGGGAAGGTCAGGTGCGGCACCGCGCGGAACACATCGAAGCCATGGCTTTGCTCGGTGGCAATGGCTTCGGCGAGCAGTTTCGCTGTCCAGTGGGTGACGTTCAAACCATGCCCGGAGTAGCCCTGGGCATAGAACACGTTGGGGTGTTGGCTGAGCCGGCCTACCTGGGGGAAGCGGTTGGCGGTGATGCCGATCATGCCGCCCCACTGGTAGTCCAGGCGCACCTCGGCCAGTTGCGGGAACACCTTGAGTACCTTGGGCCGCATGTAGGCGCCGATGTCCTTGGGGTCGCGCCCGGAATAGTGGCAGGCGCCACCGAACAGCAGGCGGTTGTCGGCGGTCAGGCGGTAGTAGTCCAGGCCCACTTTCTGGTCGCACAGCGCCATCTGCTGCGGGATCAGCGTACGCGCCAGGCCTTCAGGCAGTGGTTCGGTCGCCACCACGTAGCTGCCGGCCGGCAGCACCTTGCCACTCAAGCGTGGCTCCAGTTCGTCGAGGTGGGCGTTGCAGCCGAGTACCAGGCTCTGCGCGCGCACCTTGCCGCGGGCGGTGTGCAGGATCACCGTACTGCCATGTTCGATGCGCAGTACCGGGCTTTGCTCGAAGATGCGCACCCCCAGGCCATGAGCGGCGTGGGCTTCGCCCTGGACCAGGTCGAGCGGGTGCAGATGGCCCGAGCCCATGTCGACCAGGCCGCCGGCGTATAGGTCGCTGGCGACGATCTCGTGCATGCGCTCGGGGCCGACCAGGCGGGTCTCATGCGGGTAGCCCAGTGTGGCGAGGTCGCATTGCTCGTCCTCGAATGCGGCGAACTGGGCGGGGGTGTTGGCCAGCTCGCAGAACCCCCAGCGCAGGTCGCAGTCGATGCCATATTGCGCGATACGGCGGGCGACCAGGGCCACCGAATCGATCCCGGCCTGCTTGAGGTAGCGCACGCCGTCCTGGCCGACATGGCGGGCAAAGCCCGAGACGTCATGGCCGATGCCGCGGATCAGTTGCCCGCCGTTGCGCCCGCTGGCGCCCCAGCCAATACGGCGGGCCTCCAGCAGGATCACCGAGAGGCCGCGTTCGGCCAGTTCCAGGGCCGCATTGACCCCGGTCAGGCCACCGCCGACCACGCAGACATCGGCCTGCAGGTCCTGGTCGAGCACGGGGTAGGTCGCCGCCTGGCGCGCCGAGGCGGCGTAGTAGGAGGCAGTGTGTTCAGTCATGTGAGGCATGGGTGTGCTCGGCTCAGCGGTTGGACTTGATCTTGCTCCAGGAGCGGGTCATCTGCCGCAGGATCGGCGGGCTCTGCATGGACGAGACATACAGTTTGTCCAGCACCTCCTGCGGCGGGTAGATTTCGGGGTTGTCGACCAGCGCCGGGTCCATGTCGGCCTTGGCGTCGGGGTTGGCGTTGGCATAGCCGACCGTGGCACTGACCTTGGCGATCACCTTGGGGTCGAGCAGGTAGTTGATGAAGGCCAGGGCCTGCTCGGGGTTCTTGGCGTCCTTGGGGATGGCCAGCAGGTCGAACCACAGGTTGCTGCCTTCCTTGGGAATGCTGTAGGCGACCTTGACGCCGTTGCCGGCCTCTTCGGCGCGGTGCGCGGCCTGCAGTACGTCGCCGGAGTAGCCGAAGGCGATGCAGACATCACCATTGGCCAAGTCCGAAACGTACTTGGAGGAATGGAAGTAGGTGATGTACGGGCGCAGCTCCAGCAGGCGGGCCTCGGCCTTCTTGTAGTCATCGGCCTTATCGCTGCGCGGGTTCATGCCCAGGTAGTTGAGCATGGCGGGGTAGAGCTCGTCGGGCGAGTCCATGAACGCCACGCCGCACTGCTTGAGCTTCTTCAGGTTCTCGGCTTCGAACAGTACGGCCCAGGAGTCGATCCTGTCGATGCCCAGCACCGCCTTGACCTTGTCGACGTTGTAGCCGATGCCGTTGGTGCCCCAGAGGTACGGTACGGCGTACTGGTTGCCCGGGTCGTTCTGCTCCAGTTGCTTGAGCAGTTTCGGGTCCAGGTGCCGCCAGTTCGGCAGCTTGCTGCGGTCCAGCGGCAGGAACGCGCCGGCCTGAGCCTGGCGCGCGAGGAAATGGTTGGAGGGCACGACCACGTCGTAGCCGGTGCGCCCGGCCAGCAGCTTGCCCTCCAGGGTTTCGTTGGAGTCGAACACGTCATAGACCACCTTGATCCCGCTGCTGGCCTGGAAGTCGGCCAGGGTGGTGTCACCGATGTAGTCGGTCCAGTTGTAGACGCTCACCGTCGGCTGGGCCTGGACGGCCGCGCCGAACAGCAGGGCGAAGGTTGCGGGGATCAAAGCTTGCGGATGACGCATGTCGACACCTCGTTGGTCTTGTTCTTCGAGTTCGGTGGTGTAGGGGCTGCTTTGCAGCCCATCGCCGGCAAGCCGGCTCCCACAGGCATCTTGGTTCTGCCGTGGGATCTGGCCTGCCAGAAAGCGGATCAGACGCTCAACAGCAGGAACTCGCGCTCCCACGAACTGATCACGCGCTTGAAGTTTTCATGCTCGGCACGCTTGACCGCGACGTAGCCCTGGACGAACTGCTGGCCGAGGTACTGCTGCACCTTTTCGCAGTCTTCCATGTGCTGCAGCGCGTCCTCGATGGTGATCGGCAGGCGCAGGTTGCGCCGCTCATAGGCGCGGCCCTGTACCGGGGCGCTGGGTTCGAGTTTCTCGACCATGCCGATGTAACCGCACAGCAGGCTCGCGGCGATGGCCAGGTAGGGGTTGGCGTCGGCGCCCGGCAGGCGGTTCTCCACGCGCATCGCTTCGGGGCTCGACGTTGGCACGCGCAGGCCGGCGGTACGGTTTTCCTCACCCCATTCGACGTTCACCGGCGCCGAGGTGTCAGGCAGGAAGCGGCGGAACGAGTTGACGTTCGGCGCGAACATCGGCAACAGCTTGGGGATGTACTTCTGCAGGCCGCCGATATGGTGCAGGAACAGCTCGCTCATGCTGCCGTCGTCATTGGCGAAGATCGGCTTGCCAGTGGCGATGTCGACCACGCTCTGGTGCAGGTGCATGGCGCTGCCCGGTTCATCGGTGATCGGCTTGGCCATGAAGGTGGCGGTGACGTTGTGCTTGAGCGCCGCCTCGCGCATCGTGCGCTTGAATACGGTGATCTGGTCGGCCAGGTCCAGGGCGTCGCCGTGGCGGAAGTTGATCTCCATCTGCGCCGGGCCGTCTTCATGGATCAGCGTGTCGAGGTCCAGGCCCTGGATTTCGCACCAGTCGTAGACGTCCTCGAACAGTGGGTCGAATTCGTTGGCGGCATCGATGGAAAACGACTGACGGCCACTTTCGGCGCGGCCCGAGCGGCCAAGCGGAACCTGCAGCGGCAGGTCCGGGTCCTCGCAGCGCTGGGTGAGGTAGAACTCCATCTCCGGCGCGACGATCGGCTGCCAGCCCTTGTCGGCGTACAGCTTGAGCACCTTCTTGAGTACGTTGCGCGGCGACAGCTCGATGGGGTTGCCTTGTTTGTCGAAGGTGTCGTGGATGACGATCGCGGTCGGTTCGATGGCCCAGGGGATCTGGTACACCGCCGTGGGGTCGGGGCGGCAGACCATGTCGATGTCGGCGGCGTCGAGCAGGCTGTAGTAGATGTCGTCGTCGACATAGTCGCCGGTGACGGTCTGCAGCAGCACGCTCTCGGGCAGGCGCATGCCGCGCTCGTGGAGGAACTTGGCGGTCGGGGCGATCTTGCCGCGGGCGATGCCGGTCAGGTCGCTGATCACGCATTCGACTTCGGTGATCCGGTGTTCTTTCAGCCAGGTGGACAGCTGATCGAAGGGGGCGTTCATACAAACCTCTTGGTTGGGTAGTTGTGGTGGGACGCAAGGCGTTCAGTGCCGAGGGGCACTTCCCACAGGTGACGCTGAGGACTATCTTGGTCGCTGCCCACCAAGGCGATCTATCCACTTTCTTCGGCAACGAATGCACCAAAAGAGTGCAACTAGGACAGCGCGTGACAACGCCAACCGCCTTGCAGGTCCAGGATTACCGCACCACCGATGTGACCGAACAGACCCGCGTCACCCCTGGCTGGCAGCAGCAATACCGGCAGATGTCGCCCGGGCATTTCAACGGCCAGCTGCGCTGGCTGGGCCTCGATGGCGTGGAGGTCTACGAGGAGCGCCTGAACACCCGGGTCGAGCAGTTCTTTCGCGCGCCCAGCGGCGCCCTGGCGTTCTGCTTCGACCGCAGTGAAAACAGCCTCTATTTGCTCAATGAAGACAGCCGCAATATCTGGATCACCCCGGAGAACTATCAGGAAGTGGCGGTGGTGTTCGAGCAGCCGTTTTTGGCCAGCCACGGCCTCGACCTGGAACGCCTGCGCGGTCTGTTCATGGTGCCGCTGACCTGCCAGCAGAACGCTTTGTTCGGCAACTGGCTGAGCGCCACGCTCACGCAGCTGGGACAGGCCGATTGCCCGCTGGAGGGCGGGGCGCTGGGCGAGCAGTTGCTGGAGGACTGCCTGTTCATCCTCGACAACGCCGGCCAGCGCCTGCAGGGCGAGGCGCTGGGGCGGCGCGACGAGGAGCGGGCGATCATGCGCCGGGTCAGCGAGTGGGCCGCCGACTGCCCCGACGAAACCCTAAACCTGCTGCAACTGGCCAAGGTCGCCGGGGTTTCCGTGCGTCAATTGCAGCAAGCCTTCAAGGGTTTCACCAACCTGCCACCGGCGCATTGGTTGCGCCTGCGTCGCCTGAACGGCGCGCGGCGCGATCTGCTGGCGGGTGACGCGACCGTGGCCGAAGTGGCGATGCGCTGGTCGTTCTGGCACCTGGGACGGTTTTCCGAAAGTTACCGGCAGCTGTTTCGCGAACTGCCGAGCGAAACGCTCAAGCGGCGGCGGGCAAGCTAGGGTCTGTAGCAAATGTGTCTGCGCGAAGGCCAGACAAGGCGAAACGGGGTGAGGAAGCGGAATGTACTGGCGTACATGACCGAGCCCCGCTTCAACGCAGTATGGGCGAGTGCAGATACATTTGGTGCAGAGCCTAGGACAGTGCGGCAAAGCTTGCTAGGGTCTGTATGAAAAGTCTTGAGACGAAGGTCAGGCAAGGCGAAAACAGCCGAGGAACGGTCGGAGTCGCGCTCGACTTTACGGGTTGTAAATGAGCATTCCGAGGCTGTTTTCAACGCAGCATCACCGAGTATCAAGGCTTTTCATACAGAGCCTAGTGTGCCTGCCGCAGTTTTTCGGAGGACCGGTATGGACACCGCGCAGACGCCCCGTTTCACCTACCAGAAAGTCCACCGCTACCTGAGCGCCTGGCTCGACGCCCGCGCACCGGAGCTGGCGCATCGGTTGCCCTCGCTGCGCGATGTTGCCCGGCACTTGAACGTCTCGCTGTCGTCCAGCAAACAGGCATTCGCCCTGCTCGAAGCCCAGGGGCGGATCCAGGCACGCCCCAAGGTCGGTTACTTCAGCGTGGCCGGGGCAGCCTCGTCGCGGCTGCCGCCTGCGCTCAGCCTGATCGACCGTCTGTATGCCAGCGCCCGGCAACCGGGGATGCTGGCCCTGAGCAGCGACTCACCGACCATGCTGGCGTCCCTGGAGGGACCGTTGCTGAGTGTCGAGCGCGAGTTGCTGCGCCAGCTGCCCCGTGCCGACGCACCACCATTCGCACCTTTTGGCGAACCGGCGCTGCGCGAGGCCCTGGCCCGCTGCTACAGCCGCGGCGTGGATGATCACTGGCAGGCCGACCAGGTGTTCGTCGGCGCCGATTGGCGCAGCGTGTTCGAGCTTGCGCTGCGCACACTGTTGCCACGGGGCGCCTGGGTACTGGTCGAGTCGCCTTGCTCCTGGCTGGTCCTGCGGCTGCTGCAGGCGGCGGGGATGCAGATCGTCGAGGCACCACTTGGCGCGGACGGTCGTTTCGATCTGCAGGCCGTGGCGCGAGTATTCAGCGAAAAGCCGATCAGGGCGGCGGTACTGTCCTCGACCGTCAACATACCCCAGGGCGGCGCGATGCCGATCCAGGATAAGCAGCATCTGTGCGCCTTGCTGGCCGAGCACCAGGCGTGGCTGATCGAAAACGACAGTTATGGCGCGCTGTGCGAGGCTGCGGCGGGCCAGCGATACCGTGACCATGCCGACCCGGAACGTTTGCTGGTGCTGGCCGGTTTCGACAAGTGCATCGGCGCGGAGGCACCGTTCGGTTACCTGTTGTGCCGTGGCGCGGCGTCGAGCCTGGCCCAAGCCTTTCTTGCCCAGGGTTTTCGCCTGCCGAGCTATCGGCAACAGGCCGTTGCCCGATTGCTGAGTACCGGAAGCCTGGCCCGGCACCAGGGCCAGCTGATCCGGCACCTGGCACGCAGCCGTCAGCGCATGGCGCAGTTGCTTGAGCGTCACGCCGCTGACTGCCTGCGCCTGACGATGCCCGTGGCGGGCGCCACGTTCTGGCTGCAGGCGGTGCGCCCGGTAGACATGCAGGCCGTGTGCAAGCAGTTGCTGGATCAGGGCGTGGTGATCGTGCCGGGGGCGTTGTTCAGCCAGGCCGGGTTCTGGCGCGACCATCTGCGGCTGAGCTTTACCGTCGATTGGCAGCTGGACATCGAAGCTGCGCTGGTCAAGCTGGCCCGGGCGATCCGTCAGGCACCTCAGCTGCCGTAGCAATGCTCGCGTTCAGGGAATTCACCCTGACGCACTTCATTGGCATAGCGGGCGCAGGCTAAGCGGATGACTGTCGACACGTCGGCGTACTGCTTGACGAACTTCGCCTTGCGCGGCCCGCTCAGCCCGAGCAGATCCTCGGTGACCAGGATCTGGCCATCGCAGGCCGGGGAGGCGCCGATACCGATGCAAGGCTGCCGACTTTCTTCGCTGATACGTCGGGCCAGTGGCTCGGCCACGCCCTCGAGCAGCAGGCTGAAGGCGCCGGCGGCCAGGTTGGCGCGCGCATCGGCATGGATGGTGGCGGCGCTTTCCTCGGTCAGCCCTTGTGCCTTGTAGCCGCCCAGGACATTGACGAACTGCGGCATCAAGCCGACGTGGGCCATCACCGGAATACCCCGCTCGACCAGAAACGCCACCGTGGCGGCCAGTATGCGGTTGCTTTCCAGCTTCACCGCGTCGCATCCGGTTTCGGCCAGCACCCTGGCGCAGCTGCGCAGTGCCTGTTCAGGGGACTCCTGGTAACTGCCGAAAGGCATGTCGGCGATCACGCAGGCGTGCTGGGTGCAGTCGACCACGGCACGGGTGTGGCTGATGGTTTCGTCCAGCCGCATGGCCAAGGTTGAGCGCCGTCCATAGGCGACCATGGCGGTCGAGTCGCCCACCAGGATGAAGTCCATCAACGGGTCGATCAGGCGAGCGATCGGCGTGCTGTAGGCGGTGAGGGCGACGATCTTCTGCCGGCCCTTCATGGCGGCCAGTTCAGGGACGGTCAGGCGACGGGTGTCGGGTTGCAGGCTCATGGGTACCTCCGGTTCGCTGGGGAGGTGCTCGATTATTCGTGTATGGGAAGGGGATTCAAGATACAGGATCGGGCCGATTTGCAGCCCAGTTGCGCATGGCCAGGCGGCAACGTCAGGTGCGGGGCGGCTGGAGCCGCTCCCGCAGCGGTGGTATCGGGGCGCGGGGATCAGTTGCGATCCAGCCACACCGTCTGGGCATTGGTGAACTCGCGCACGCCGAAGTGTGACAGCTCACGGCCAAAGCCACTTTTCTTCACGCCACCGAACGCCACGCGGGGGTCGGATGCGCAGTAGCCGTTGATGAACACGCCGCCGGTGTCCAGCGCAGCGGTCATGCGCTCGGCCAAGGCATAGTCGGCGGTGTAGATGGTCGCGGCCAAGCCGAATTCGCTGTCGTTGGCCAGCGCCACGGCGTGGTCGGCGTCGCGGGCGCTGATGATCGCCGCCACCGGCCCGAACAGCTCCTGTTTGAATGCGGTCATGTCCGGGGTGACGTTGGCGAATACCGTCGGCTCGTAGAAGTTGGCCGCGCCCTCGACCTTCTTGCCCCCCAGCAGCAGGATGGCGCCTTCGGCGAGGGTCGCCTGGACCTGGCCGTCGAGTTCATCGCGCAGGTCGTAGCGGGCCATCGGGCCGATGTAGGTGGCGTCGTCCAGCGGATTGCCGACGGTCAGCGCACGGGTGGCCTCGACGAACTTGTGGGTGAACGCCTCGACAATGCTTTCTTCGACAATCAGGCGCTTGGCCGCGGCGCAGACCTGGCCGGTGTTCTGGTAGCGGCCGATCACGGCGGCCTTCACCGCGGCATCAAGGTCGGCATCGGCCAGTACGATGAACGGATCGGAGCCGCCCAGCTCCAGCACGCACTTCTTCAGCGCCGCACCGGCTTGCGCACCGATGGCCATGCCGGCGCGCACGCTGCCGGTCAGGGTGATGGCGGCGATGCGCGGGTCGTTGATGGCGCGGGTGACGCCCTCTGGGGTGACATTGAGCACTTCGAACACGCCCTCAGGCAGGCCGGCGCGTTTGAACAGGTCGGCCAGCAGGTAGGCGCTGCCCATCACGTTGGGCGCGTGCTTGAGCACGTAGGTGTTGCCCGCCAGCAGCGCCGGCACCGCGCCGCGCAGCACCTGCCAGACTGGGAAGTTCCACGGCATCACGGCGAGGATCGGGCCAAGCGGGCGGTATTCGATACGGGCCTTTTCGATCTGGGTCGGCTCCGGCGCGAGCATGGCCGGGCCGTGTTCGGCGTACCACTGGCACAGGCCGACACACTTGCTGACTTCACCGCGGGCCTGGCTGATCGGCTTGCCGATCTCGCGGGCGATCATCTGCGCGAAGGCCTCGGCGTTGGCCTGCAGGGCCTGCCCGAGCGCGACCAGGTACTCGCTGCGCTGGCCCAGCGACACTTTGCGCCACTGGCTGTAGCCGGCCTTGGCGCGTTGCAGCGCCGCGTCCAGTGCGGCGTCGGTGTCGAAGGCGTAATGGCCGATCCGTTCGCCGCTGTAGGGGTCGACGGAGATGGCGTGGGTCAGGCTGCTGATCTCGCTCATGGCAGGGCTCTCATTGTTCTGATGGGGTGAGCGCAGACTAGTGGTGGCGCGCTTTAATGAAAACTGAATAATAATGAGCGAAACATTCACGTTTGGAGAATGACTGTGGATCTGGTGCAACTCGAGATGTTCAAGGCCGTGGCCGAGCACGGCAGCATCAGCGCCGCCGCCCAGCAGATCCATCGGGTGCCGTCGAACCTGACCACCCGTATCAAGCAGCTTGAGGAGGACCTGGGCGTCGAGCTGTTCATCCGTGAGAAGAGCCGCCTGCGCCTGTCGCCGGCCGGCTGGAACTTCCTCGAGTACACCCGGCGCATCCTCGATCTGGTACACGAGGCGCGGCTGACCGTGGCGGGGGAGGACCCCCAGGGCACTTTTGCCCTGGGTTCGCTGGAAAGCACCGCCGCGGTGCGCATCCCGGCCTTGCTGGCGGCCTACAACCAGCGCTACCCGAAGGTCGACCTGGACCTGTCCACCGGGCCGTCGGGGACCATGCTCGAAGGGGTGTTGTCCGGGCGCCTGGTGGCGGCTTTCGTCGATGGACCGGTGCTGCACCCGACGCTGGAAGGCATGCCGGTGTTCGAGGAAGAGATGATGGTCATCGCACCGCTCAACCACCCGCCAGTGACCCGTGCCCGGGACGTCAACGGCTCGAGCATCTACGCTTTTCGCGCCAACTGCTCGTACCGCCACCATTTCGAAAGCTGGTTCGTCCATGACCAGGCGGTGCCGGGCAAGATCCACGAGATGGAGTCGTACCATGGCATGCTCGCCTGTGTCAGCGCAGGCGCAGGCCTGGCGATGATGCCGCGCAGCATGCTCGAAAACATGCCGGGGTGCAGCACGGTCAGCGCCTGGCCGATGGCCGAGGATTTTCGCTACTTGAAGACCTGGCTAGTGTGGCGACGGGGGACGGTGTCGCGCAGCTTGAGCATGTTCATCAAGTTGCTGGAGGAGCGTCGTGAGCTGCCCTTGTCTTGAGGGCAACGCCTCGCGGACTAACGGTGCGTCAACGGGCGAACCCGAGCCCCGGAAAACCCTCCAAATTGTGTAGACCATCCCACCAGGGAGGAATGCACCATGCGCACTCATCATTACGGCCTTTGCGCCGCGCTGTTGCTGGCATTGGCCATGCCTTGGAACCTTGCAGCGGCCACCGACCTGAATACCCCCATCGATCCGCAGGGCGTGCAATTGCAGCCCCAGGAACAGAACGGCATCCGTTACCTGCAGGGCGGTATCGGCCAGGATGAAGCCGATGCACTGCGCCGCACACCCGGCTACGACCTGCACATCACCCTCTCGACCGGTGCCGAAGGCAAGTTCCAGAGTGGTGCCGCGGTGGATATCCAATCGGCCCAGGGCCAGTCGGTACTGACGTTGCAGGACGTCGGTCCGTTGATCTTCGTGCAATTGCCCCCAGGGCACTACCGCGTGGTCGGCAATGCCGAGGGCCAGACGGTGCAGCAGCAGGTGACGGTGGACGGCAAGGCGCCGGCGCGGGTTGATCTCAACTGGCGGTAAGTTTCCTGTCGCGGGGCGAGCGACGCACAGGCAGCGCCGCTTGCTGGGTGAACACGAGGAAGCGGAATACGACTGAACCAATGGCGAGCACCCAATGTCCTTTAGCCAATAGTGGCAAATCACTTCCCACTATCAGTACATTCTGGCAATAATCAAAGAAGTATTACCGCTTGTAACCTTACATAGTCTGGGGTTGCCAATGCAGGAAGAACGAGGGGCGTAGCCTCCATTGACGCAGGGACGCGCATTTCGCGGCCCTGCCCGTGAAGACCATCAGGAGAAAGTCATTGATGAAAACCCGTCTCGCCACAACGTTGGCCGCTGCAGTGCTGGCGTTCGCCGGCGTTAACCTGGCCCAGGCTGCGCAGGTGTCCGCTGCCGTGGGTGCTACTGGCCAGGGCGACATGACCTACCGCATCGGCCTGTCCTTCGACTGGGACAAGAAATGGCTTGAAAGCGACACCGGTCATCTGACCGGATACTGGGATGCGGCCTACACCTACTGGGAAGGCGGCGAGGCCAGTGGGGCCCACTCGCTGTCGATCAGCCCGGTGTTCGTCTATGAATTCAGTGGCTTTACCTACACCCCCTTCATCGAGGCGGGTATCGGCCTGGCGGCGTTCTCCAAGACCGACGTGGGCGACCAGCGCCTGGGCTCGTCGGTGAACTTCGAGGACAGGATCGGTTTCGGCCTGAAACTGCCGGCGGAGCAGAAGGTCGGCATCCGCGCCATGCACTACTCCAATGCCGGGCTGAAGCAGCCTAACGACGGGATCGAGTCGTACTCGCTGTTCTACAGCAAGGCGTTCTGAGTCCACGCAAGCTACCGATCGAGGGGCAGGTCTGCTCCCGCACTGCGGGAGTGGCCTTGCCCCTCGATGGCATTCAGCGCACCGCCTTAATCGCCAGCACATTACACAGCGGATGCTCCAGCACATGCGCCGTGGTGCCGCCGAGAAACGCCTGCAACGCATCGTGTCGGTGATTGCCCATGACGATCACATCTACCCGGTGCGCGGCGATGTATTGGGTGATCGCCTTGACTGCCGGCCCTTCGAGGAAGTGGCGGCGTTCGAGGTCGATCTGGTAGTGATCGCCCAGATGGTTGAATGCCGTGCGCTGGGCCGTGCGCACGCTGGTATCGAAGCCGGGCATGGTCACGGTACCGGCGCCGAAGTCGGCGATATGGGTCCTGGCCGCATCGCACACATGCAACAGGTGCAGTTCGGCGTTGCACTGCAGGGCCAGGGCGTGGGCGCTGCGGATTACCGCGTCGTCCAGGTGCTCGCCGGCGCCATGGCTGTTGAGATCGACAGCGGCGGCGATCTGTCGGGGCAGGGGCAGGCGGATGTCGCTGACCAGGTGCACCGCCACCGGGCTGTCCTTGAGCAGTTGCCAGTCCAGCGGGGTGACCAGCAGGCGCTTGAGGATGGGTTCGTGCTGCACGTCCTTGACCATCAGGTCGCAGCCCAGCCGCTCGACCTGCTCCAGCACGCTGCCCAGCGGATCACGGGTCAGCAGCAGTTCGGTAGAGACATCCAGGCCGGCATTGCGCAGTTGCTCGGCTTCGTCGGCCAGCCATTGGCGGTTGTCGTCGAGCAGGCGCTCGCGTTCGCGGCTGTCGCTCATCAGGCCGAAGGTGTCGACATCGTCGACGAAGACATTGAGGTCCAGCAGGGCCCCGCTGGACTCGGCCAGAGCCGCTGCGCGCTGCAAGGCAGGCGTATGGCGCATCTGCGGGCCGAGCATGACCAACAATCGCTTGAACTGGCTCATCTCACACCTCCACGTGTGGCAGCCCCCTGTTCAGTCTAGACCCGCCGCCGGTGAAGTCTGTTGGAGCGACGACGGGTCATGCCTCAGTGCGGCGCGCGCGGGATGGTCTTGAGCAGGTCTTCGGGGCTGATGTGCCCGACCACCTGGGCCACCGCGCTGCCTGGTGTCGGCAGGTCGATGATATGGCTCTTCATCTTGCCGATCACATGCATCTCGCAAGGCTTGCAGTCGAACTTCAGGGTAAGCACTTCATCGCCCTGGATCAGCTGCATCGGCGCCACCTTGGTGCGCACGCCGGTCACGCCCTTGGCCTGCTTGGGGCACAGGTTGAAGGAGAAGCGCAGGCAGTGCTTGGTGATCATCACCGGCACCTCGCCGTGTTCTTCATGAGCCTCGTAGGCCGCGTCGATCAACTGCACGCCGTGGCGGTGGTAGAAGTCGCGGGCCTTCTGGTTGTAGACGTTGGCCAGGAACGACAGGTGCGACTCGGGGTACACCGGCGGTGGCGTGGTCTCGGCCTTGCGCCCGCCACGCGGGTGGGCCTTGACCCGTGCTGCGGTCAGCGCCTCGATGGCCTCACGGCGCAGGGCCTTGAGCTGCGAGTTGGGAATGAAGAACGCCTGGGGCGCATCGAGCTCGATGGCATCGGCGTGGTACATCGTGGTGCCCAACTGGCCGAGCAGGTCGTGCAGCTGGTCGAGCGCCTGTTCCGGCTTGTTGGCGGCGCCGAACGGGCCGTCCAGGGCGACCTGCACGCTGACGCCTTCCTCGCTGCTGAGGGTCAGCATCAGGCGCTGCTCACGCAGTACGGCATGCCATTCGACACCCACCCGGCGCTCGGACGACGTGCGTTGCAGCGCCTGTTGCCAGTTGTGGTCGAGGTTGCGCGAAAGCGGATGGTTGGGGCGTAGCTTGTACAGGCCCTCGGGCATCTCGTTGGGCTCGACGCGGTAGCGGTAGCGCTTCTGGCCGTCCTCCTCGGATTCACTTTTCAGCTCGGCGATGTTGGCGCGGAAGCCCACCACCTCGCGTTTGACCAGTACATTGAGGCCGTCGCCGTTGGTCAGCGGCACCTCGGTGGTCACCAGCAGGTCGCGCTTGCCGACTTTCTCGACTACGCCCACCGGCAGGCCAGTGAAGGTTGGGGAGTCGAAGGCACCGATGTCGATCTTGCGGTCGCTGACGAAGTAGTCGGTGCTGCCGCGGTGGAAGGTCTTGTCCGGATCCGGCACGAAGAAGTGCTCGGTGCGGCCACTGGAGGCGCGAGCCAGTTCGGGGCGGTCCTCGAGGATGGCGTCGAGCTCTTTGCGGTAGTGGGCGGTGATGTTCTTCACATAGCCCATGTCCTTGTAACGGCCCTCGATCTTGAACGAGCGCACGCCGGCATCGACCAGGTCGTGCAGGTTGGCGGTCTGGTTGTTGTCCTTCATCGACAGCAGGTGCTTTTCGAAGGCTACCACGCGGCCCTGGTCGTCCTTGAGGGTGTATGGCAGGCGGCAGGCCTGGGAGCAGTCGCCGCGATTCGCACTGCGCCCGGTCTGGGCGTGGGAGATGTTGCATTGGCCGGAGAAGGCCACGCACAGCGCGCCATGGATGAAGAACTCGATGGCCGCGTCGGTCTCGGCGGCGATGCTGCGGATCTGTTGCAGGTTGAGCTCGCGGGCCAGCACCAGCTGGGAGAAGCCGGCCTGGTCGAGGAACTTGGCCCGCTCCAGGGTGCGGATATCTGTCTGGGTGCTGGCATGCAGCTCGATCGGCGGGATATCCAGCTCCATCACCCCCAGGTCCTGCACGATCAGCGCGTCGACACCGGCGTCGTACAGCTGGTGGATCAGCTTGCGTGCTGGCTCCAGTTCGTTGTCGTGGAGGATGGTATTGATGGTGGTGAACACGCGGGCATGGTAGCGCCGGGCGAACTCGACCAGCTCGGCGATTTCGCTGACTTCGTTGCAGGCGTTGTGGCGTGCGCCGAAGCTCGGGCCGCCGATGTAGATGGCGTCGGCGCCGTGCAGGATCGCCTCGCGGGCGATGCTCACGTCACGGGCAGGGCTGAGCAGTTCCAGGTGGTGCTTTGGAAGGGACATGTCGTTATAGGTTCGGGCTGTCACGGTAAGGCGGGCATTGTAGCGGTGAAACGGGGCGGGGGCATCCATAACCGATGAACTCATCCCGCTCAGGAAGGTAGCGGGCTGTAGGACCTGGCATTTTTGTCAGTTTCGACCTGCGTGGCCGGGTGTTAGCGTCCATCTGAAAAACAGTGGTGAAGGCGCATACATGGCGAGCACCTATTTAGCGATGATCGACGGGCAGCAGTCGATGGTGGGAGGCTCGGGCATTCGCCGGGCTTATTCACCTTATGGTGGAATGCTCGATACAGGCTCTCCTGCGCTGGCCTACTGCGGCCAGTTCCGCGAGCCGGTCACGGGCAATTACGCGTTAGGCAAAGGGTATCGCACGTTCAATCCTGTCCTGATGAGGTTTCATTCACCTGATCGGCTGAGCCCATTCGGGCCGGCAGGGGTGAATGCCTATGCCTATTGCCAGGGGGACCCGGTCAATCACACAGACCCGCATGGCCTGATGAAACTGCCAAAGCAGTCATCCAGCACCATCGCCCCGAGCCCGTCAGGCGCAGGTTCAAGCTCGATGATCAACGATGCCGCCATGGCCGCCGGAGCATTGGTCCTGCAGGATGGCGCCTTGCTGAAATACATGCTGGGGACTGAATACTATGTCCGAAAGACCAGGCCGTATCTTGCTAGTGAAGATCATGGTCGGCTGCCACGCACGCCCTCGGTCATGGAGTACGCGACGGCTGCGGGCTCGGGCGTGATGAGTATGGCCACAGGCATATCAGGCCTGGTCAACAAGTGGACACCTGAACCCAGCCAGACCCACGCGGATATCAACGTATGGTTGACCGTTGTGTCGACCTACACGAGTGGCAAGGTGACCGGGATGCTGTCCGAGTGGAAAGAGTTACACGACACGGCAAGAAACATCGCACAGGCGGTCACAGCCAACGGCGCGACCCTTGCTCAGATCAGGGATGGTTCCGCGGCGCGGACGCTCGAACAGTTGCGAGCTCAGGATGGCGGAGGTGTAGGGCAAAGAATGGATTCTATAAGGGAGCTGGCGCCGCAGAGAGAGGCTGAGTCAAATGTCTAGCCTTTCGTTTTGCCAGCGGGTCCACGGAAGCGTCAGATGGACGGCGTGGCCCCGCTCGCATTGCTCGGCTTAGGCTCGGGCCGCCATCGCCGTCACTTCCACACGCATCCCCTCGAAGGCCAGCGAAGCCACGCCCACCGCCGCGCGCACCGGCCATGGCTTGCTGAAGAACCGCTGGTACACCTCGTTGAACACGGCGCGGTCGGCCATGTCGGTCAGGTAGATGGTCAGGTGCAACACCCGGTCCATCGAGCTGCCGGCACGCTCCAGGGCAACTTTCAAAGCCTGCAGGGTGCACTCGCACTGGGTGGTGATATCGCCCAGCTCGAGGCTGCCGTCGGCCTGCACGGGAATCTGGGTGCTGACCAGGATGCCGTTGTATTCGGCAACGTCCGAGGAGATCGAGTCGGCGTCCGGGTCGGGGGTGTAGATGATGTCGCTGTGTGCCATGGGTTTTCGCCTTGCAACGGAAGGAAACCGCCAAGCCTACGCGAGCGTGCAGGGCAGGTCGAGGCAGGGCGGTCGGTCGAGGGCATTTGAAATACCTGGCCGGGACCGGCAGAATCGCGCCCCACCCGGCCACAGGCGTCGGGCCCTGGTCGTGAAAAGAGGCTTGCGTTGAACGAACACACATTGTCCATGCGCCTGGAGCGCGTGGCAGCCCATGTGCCGGCGGGTGCGCGACTGGCCGATATCGGCTCGGACCATGGCTACCTGCCGGTGGCGCTGGCGCGTCGGGGCGCGATTGTCGCGGCCGTGGCCGGTGAAGTGGCGCTGACGCCGTACCAGGCCGCGCAGCGCACCGTGCGCGACAACGGCCTGGAAGACCGCATCACCGTGCGCCATGCCAGTGGCCTGGCAGCCATCGAGCCACATGATGGCATCACCGCAGTCAGTATCTGCGGCATGGGTGGCGAGACCATTCGCGACATCCTCGAGGCCGGCAAGCAGCACCTGGGCGGACATGAGCGGTTGGTCCTGCAACCCAACGGCGGTGAACAGGCGCTGCGCCAGTGGCTGATGGACAATGGTTATCGGATCGTCTGCGAGGAAGTGCTGCGGGAAAACCGTTTCGACTATGAAGTCATCGTCGCCGAACGTGCCGAGTCGGTCAGCTACAGCGCCGAGCAGCTGTACTTCGGCCCACTGCTGATGCAGGCACGCAGCCCGGCGTTCCTGTTCAAGTGGCAACGCATGCTGCGCCAGAAACACCAGACCCTGGCCAACTTCGCCCGGGCGCGCCAGCCGGTGCCCGAGGACAAGGTGCGCGACATTACCCGTCAGGCGCAGTGGATTACCCAGTTACTGGCGTGAAGCACCTCACTTTGGGTTGACCACGCCGGCTGGCACTTTCATCACCAGCGCGGCACCTAGCACGATGGCCACGGCCAGTACCTGCAAGGCCAGGCCAGGGCTGGCGGTGCTGTCGCGCATCCAGCCGATCAGGTAGGGCGCGGCGAACGAGGCGATACTGCCGAACGAGCTGATCATGGCGATACCGGCGGCCTGGGCGCCGCCCGCCAGGAAGGCCGGCGGCAGTTGCCAGAACATCGGCAGCGCCGCGCTGGCGCCCATACCCGCGACCACCAGCCCACTCATCACCAGCAAGGCGTTGTCCGGCGCCCATCCGGCCAGGGCGATGCCGGCGGCGGCCATCAGCAACGGCCCGCACAGGTGCCAGCGGCGTTCGCGGTGACGGTCGGACGAGCGTCCGCAGCCGAGCATGAACAGACAACCGGCCAGATAAGGGATGGCGCTGAGCAGGCCGACCTGGCCATCGCTGCCGATGCCGGCGCCGTGGATCAGGCTGGGCATCCAGAAGGCCAGGGTGTTGACTGCCAGCATCACCGCGAAATAGATCGCCACCAGCAACCAGACATGGGCGTCGCCCAGCAGCCCGCGCATCGAGTCGATCGGCTTGTGCCGTTCCTCGCGGGCCATTTCCTCGTGCATTGCATGCTTCTGATCGGCGGTGAGCCAAGCCACCTGCTCGAAGTTGTCCGGCAGGGCCTTGAGCACCATCAGCCCGAGCAGCACCACCGGCAGCCCCTCGATCAGGAACATCCACTGCCAGCCCCTCATGCCGCCCTGATCGTGAAACGCCTGCAGGATGCCGCCGGACAATGGCCCGCCGACCACTCCGGCCAAGGGCACGGCGATGGCGAACAACGCCGTGATCTGGGCGCGGCGCCGGGCTGGATACCAGCGATTGAGCACCACGAGGATGCCGGGGAAGAAACCGGCCTCGGCCACTCCCAGGAGAAAGCGCAAGGCATAGAAGCCGGCTGCGTCCTGCACCCACATCATGGCGGTGGACAACAGCCCCCAGGTCACCATCAGGGTGGCGATCCAGCGTCGCGGGCCGACCCGCTCCAGGGCCAGGTTGCTGGGCACGCCAAACAGCGCGTAGGCGATGAAGAACAGGCCGGCGCCCAGGCCGTAGACGGTATCGGAAAAGCCCAGGTCGGCGCTCATCTGCATTTTGGCGAAGCCGATGTTGATGCGGTCCAGGTGGGCGAACAGGTAGCACACCAGCAGCAGCGGCATCAGCCGCCAGGTGATGCGGGCGTACGTAGCATGTGCCGGCGCGGCGGCGGGGGTATCGAGCGTATTCATGGTCCGGGACGTTCTTGTTGTTGTCCCGGCAGATCATGCGGCGCCGCGTCAGGCGGGCAAATGCACTTTCAGCAAGATGGCTGGTATTTTTGCCATGGGGTTACAGCTGCGAGCAGTTGCCCATCTGGCGGTAGTCGACTTCGCGGGTCTGGCCCTGGTGGTCGACGTAGACCATGTGCGCGGTACCGACCTGGCAATCGGCGTCGTTGCTGGCCGGAGTAATCGAAATGACCTTGGCGATGTCCAGCGGCATGCCGTATTCGTAGGTGCTGGGGCTGTTGTCGGCAAAGGCGCCGAACGAGGCGAGGGTGGCGCTGAGGGCGAGCAGGGCAATCGAACGTTTCATGACAGGTACCTCATATTTTTGCGGATAGCTAATGATCCATTCATTTGTGTTTCACAATAAATGGGCTATCCCGTGATAGATTCCTGCCTTTCATGTATGAATGAGGGTGCCCGCCCATGGACATGCTGCATGCGATGCGAACCTTCGCCCGGGTAGTGGAGTGCGGCAGTTTCGCCGGGGCGGCCCAGGCCTTGGATATTTCCGCCGCGCAGGTGTCGCGGATCGTCGCCGAGCTCGAGAACCAGTTGCAGACCCGCCTGCTGCACCGCACCACCCGGCGCCTGCGCATGAGCGAGGCGGGCGAGCGCTTTCTCGAGCGCACCCGGCAGATCATGCTGCTCACCGAAGAGGCCGTGGACGAGGCCCGTGGCGCCCACCTCACGCCCCGTGGCCGCCTGCGCTTTCACTGCACCCATGGCCTGGGGCTGTTGATGATGCCGCTGGTGGCGCGCTACAACGCGACCTGCCCGGAAGTGGTAATGGAGCTGACCCTGTCGCAGCGCAACCCCGACCCGCTGGCCGAGGGGCACGACGTGGTGATCACCATCGGCCAGGGGCTGCCGGACTCGCAGCTGATTGCCATCCCGCTGGGCAGCATCCACAGCATCCTGTGCGCCTCCCCGGATTACCTTGCCCGCCACGGCGTACCCGAGCGCCCCGAGGACTTGCACGGGCACGTCTGCCTGCGCACCGTCGACCCGCTGTTCGAGGAGGACTGGTCGTTCGAAGGCCACCCCGACAATTGCGTGATCGTGCCTCAGGACACCTTCCTCACCAACGTCGCAGACGCCATGCTTAAGGCCACCGAGCTGGGCATGGGGGTGGGCTTGCTGCCGTACTACTCGGCGAGCCAGGCCATGCAGGAAGGGCGCCTGTGCCGGTTGCTGGCGCCGCATCGGCTGCGCCAGCGCGAGATCTATGCGATCTATCCGTCACGGCATTACTTGGACGCCAAGGTGCGTACCTGGCTGGACTTTCTCAAGGAGCAGCTGCCGTTGTTGTTCGCCGAGCACCAGCGAGTGGTGGACGAGCCCCGGTACTGGCGCTGAAATCCGCGCGTTTCGCGGGTCACCGGCTGTCCTGATCCTCGGCGCTGCCACCAGAGGCCCCGGCGCCGCTGCCGGTGGCTTCCCCCGTGTTGTTGGAGCCACCGGCAGCGCCGTCGGCAGCATCGGAATTAGTCCCGGTGTCACTGCTGTCATTGTCGTTGCTACTGCCCGGGGTATTTACGCTGCTGCCTTCACCGGCGGTCTTGCCTTGCTCGGAAGTGTGCTCTTTGTGCGTGCCGCTCCCGTTCATGTCGGTGGCCGCGAGGGCGAGGGGGGCGGTGCTGCCCAGCATCAGGGCCAGCAGCAAGGCGAGGGGACGTGGATTGACCATGATGAATCTCCTGTCGGATGACTGTCATGGTTGGGCTGCCACGATGGCTCCAAGGTGCCCGTCAAGCGACGGGCGGTCCTTGGCATCAGGCGTCAGTGGGCGTCAGGACGAGGCGCCTGTTGGCCGGGCATGGCATCCATCGCCTCCAGCGTCGGATGCTCCTGCGCCGCGTGCATCAGGTCTTCGGTCACCCGCAGTTCCGCGCCGGTTGGCGAGAAGGTCGCTGTGGGCGCGAACGGGGCCGGGTGCTCCGGTGCCGGGCGCTTGCCGCGACGCCATAAGAAGAAGCCGACCATGGCCAGGTTGATCACGGCGAAGGCCCAGAACAGGCCGACTTCGCCGTAGGCGGTCATCATCGGCGAAATGGCCAGCGGGGCCATGGCCGAGCCCAGCGAGTTGATCAGCAGCAGCCCCTGGATCATCGGCACCAACGCGTCGGCCGGGGCGCGGTCGGCGGCGCTGCTGACGGCCACCGGGTACAGCGCGAACACACCGCCACCGAGCAGGAACAGCAAGGCTGGCAGCAGCACGGTGTCGGCTGGCAGCAGCACGAACAGCAGCGACAGCACGGTGCACAGGGCGGCCAGGGCGATCAGCACGTCCTGGCGGTCCTTGCGGTCGGACCAGCGCCCGACTGGGTATTGCAACAGCATGGCGCCGAGGATCACCCAGGCCATCATGTCGCCGATCTCGCCAACGTCCAGGCCGATGCGTTGCAGGTACAGCGGTAGCAAGGCGTAGATCCCGGCGATGGCGACCCCCGAGCCGAAACAGCCGACCAGCCCGGTCGGCGCCACGCCCAGCAGCTGCCGGGGCTTGAGCGGCTCGACCTGATCCAGCAGCGGCGATACCCGTGGCAGGATCACGATCGGCAGCACCGACAGTGTGGCGAGCATGCCGGCGACCATGAACGGCGCGGTCTCGCCCCACCCGGTAACCTCGCCCAGGGCGGCCTGGGCGATCACCCCGGCGCCATAGAAGGCGATCATGTACAGCGCCAGCAGGCGCCCTCGGATCTTCGCGTCACCGGCCAGCAGCAGCCAGCTCTCGATCACCAGGAACACGCCGACCGCCGCCCAGCCGTTGATCAGCCGCAGCACGAACCACCAGGTGGTGTCGTAGAACAAGCCCTGGAGCAGGATGGTTGCGCCGATCAAGGCAGCGAAGCTGCTGTAGGCGCGGATGTGACCGATGCGCAGGATCAGCCGGTCGTTGAAGATCGCGCCCAGGGTCAGGCCGATGAAGTAGGCCGAGGACACCACGCCGATCATGGTCGCCGACTCGCCGGCGGCGCCAAGGCGCAGGGTGGTCAGGGAAGACAGCACGCCATTGCCCAGGGCAATGATGAACAGGCCGAGCAGGGGTGCCAGCGCCATCGCCAGCAAACGCACAGACATAGTTACCTCAAGGTTGGAAAGAGCTCAGATGCGCCTTTTCGGCTGCACGTGCCGAACAGCGACGTACAGTGCGGCCTGGGCGGGATGCGAGCTTGGCAAGAGTCAACCGCGGGGCCTGTTGGGTGAAGGCCGGGCGGGGCGGTTGAGCCTGTGGCACATGCGCGATGTGTGAGGCACGGACGCGGTCTTTGCGGGGGCTTGCCACCGGTTGGGGCGACGGGCGAAAAGGAGGCGGGATTTTAAGGCCTGTACAGGATTTGCCAAGAGGGAAAAGGCTGCGACGAGAGGCCGCAGGGGTCAGGCTGCCTTGCGCGCGATCAGCAGCAGCGATTGCGGCACCTGGCTCTGCGGATGTTGCGGCTCCTGCAGTTCGACCAGGTTGAAGCCCGCCAGCTCCAGTGCCTTCAGCCAGCTGCCGAGGGTGCGGAAGTACCATGGCATCGGGCGCCAGTCGCCGGCGAAGCCGACGAATGACTCCTCGCGCCAGCCATCCTGGTAGTAGCCGGCGGCTGCCGTCCAGGGGTGCAGGGTCTGGATCAGCAGCGTGCCGGCGGGCCGCAGCAGATCTCGCATGGCCGTAAGCAGGGGAATGATGTCTTGCTGCAGCAGGGCGAAGTTGGCGCAGATCAGGTCATGATCGTGGCCGATGTCCGGCACGCCTGCGATCACCTGTTCATAGCTGGCCAGGTGGACCTGCGCCGACCCTGCTTCCCGTGCGGCGGCGACCAGGGTCGCATCGCCATCTACCCCGACCGCATCGATGCCCCTTGCGGCCAGGGCACGGAGCAGCCAACCCTCACCGCAGCCCAGATCCAGCACCCGATCAGGCTGGCGACCGAGCACGGCCAGGAGTACCGCCTGGTCGGTGACCTGGCGGCGGGACTCGATGGCGCCGGAGCGTACGGCCTCGATCCAGGCCTGGGCGTTGTAGTGCCAACTGTCCAGCAGTGGGTCGGTGGCCATGGTAGTGCTCGGGGCCTAGGGTGGCGGGTGGCTCTAGTATGGTGTTTTGCAAATACTAGTCTAGGCCAGTCTTGTGCGCGTGCCCCTTTGCTCTGCACACTGGCGCCTCTGGTAAGGAGCATGGCATGGCACTTGCTAAAGCGGATTTCACCACGCGCTTGCTGGTTGATGCGGGTATCGGCCCGGGCATGCGCGTGCTCGATGTCGGTTGCGGCAGTGGCGACGTGAGCTGGCTGCTGGCCGGCCTGGTAGGCGACGACGGCGCGGTGGTGGGTATCGACCGGGCGGCTGCTGCCCTGGAGATCGCGCGCCAGCGTGGAAGCCGCAAAGGGGCGGCGGTACCTGAGTTCGTGGCTGCCGAACTATGTGCGCTGCCCGCAACACTGGGGTTGTTTGACGCCATTGTCGGGCGACGGGTGTTGATGTACCAGGCGGACCCGGTGAAGGTGTTGCGCGCGTTGGTCCGGCCCCTGCTACCTGGCGGGCTGATGATCTTCCAGGAGCACGATGGCAGCCTGGCCCCGGCCAGCCAGGCGTCATTCCCGTTGCACCAAAAGGCCCAGCAATGGTTGAGGCGCATGCTTGCCCATGAGGGAGCGGACCTGCAGATCGGCTTCAACCTGCACCGTGTGTTCAGCGAGGCGGGGCTGATGGTCGAGGACCTGCGTGCCGAATGCCTGGTGCAGACGCCCGACAACGCCTATCCGCTGGGCGAGATCATCCGCGCTTGCCTGCCGCGGATCATCGTCCATGGTGTGGCCACGGCGCGGCAGGTGGGCATCGACACATTGCAGGCGCGGTTGGATGCCGAGCGGCGACGGTCGCGGGATATCTACATCGGCGATGTCGCCTTCGGTATTTGCGCGCGCAAGCGTTCAATCATGTAGTGACCTTGCGTGAGGCGTCAGTGGTTGTTGAGTGGTTGTACGGATCACCCACATGGGTTACACAAAAGTTCACTCACATAGGTGACAACACCTTGAGTGTTACATAACCATCAGTGGCATCCCGCACATCGACCCTGCCAAGGATGATGGGACCGAAAATAAC